>SAMEA3387512__coassemble_839_pt1 | contig 68514 bp, 66 predicted proteins | sample SAMEA3387512__metabat2_high_PE_013 | metagenome-assembled genome bin SAMEA3387512 (sample SAMEA3387512) | Felis catus | biome: Faeces | place: United Kingdom | collected 2012 | reverse complement strand
CCCTTTTTTCTGGATTTACTTAAAACCTCTTTTTTAGATTTTTTTCAAACTTCTCACCTAACCCTTTTTCTTCCATTCTACGACATCTTGCGTTAAAATAAAAGAACATAACAAAAGAAATGAGGAAGTGCTATGAAATTCATCTCATGGAATGTCAATGGACTAAGAGCCATCGTTAAGAAAAACTTTTTAGAAGACTTCAAGCAACTCGATGCGGACTTTTTCTGCCTACAAGAAACCAAACTACAAGAAGGTCAGATTGAGTTAGATTTGCCAGGGTATTATCAATATTGGAATTATGCCGAAAAGAAAGGTTATTCGGGTACTGCGATTTTTACCAAGCATGAGCCATTATCGGTGCAATTAGGAATCGGTGTGGAAGAACACGATCACGAAGGCCGCGTCATCACTCTTGAATATCCGGATTATTATTTGGTCACTTGCTATACACCAAATTCTCAAAATGAATTGAAACGTTTGGACTATCGCATGACTTGGGAAGAGGCGTTTTTAGCGTATTTAAATGGACTTAAGGAGCAAAAAGGGGTTATCTTGTGCGGGGATTTAAATGTCGCCCACGAAAATATTGACTTAAAAAATTGGAAAACCAACCAACGCAATGCTGGTTTTACCATTGAAGAACGTGAAAAATTCAGTCAACTATTGAATAACGGCTATATCGATACTTTCCGTCATTTTTATCCTGATCAAGAAGGCATTTATTCTTGGTGGAGTTATCGTTTTAATGCCCGTAAGAATAATGCAGGATGGCGGATTGACTATTTTGTGGTTTCCGATGATCTAAAGAACCGCTTAGTAGATGCCAAAATTCATACCGATATTTTGGGAAGCGACCATTGCCCAGTTGAACTAGATTTAAAATAAGCATACAAACAGATCAAGTACTTATCACTTGGTCTGTTTTTTACACAAAAAATCGTCTAGCTTAAAAAATTCTAAACTAGACGATAAAACCTTAAATTTCTTTGACTGCCATACGATTCATCAAATAAGTAATCATTAAATAAATCGCATTAATCACAATGACAAAACCAATGACCCAGCCTGTTTGTTGCAGACTTAACTCAAAGCCGCCACCAATCATCATATAATCTTTCGTAAATTTCAAGCCAAAAATCATATGGAATAGCGCCCCAACTAGTGGCAAAATAAAGAAGATAGCCACTTGATTGAATAACGATTTTTGAATCATCTGCTCACTAGCACCTAATTGGCGTAAGATACGGTAATTTTGTTGATGCTTTTCAAAGTCTACTAAACTCTTCAAAGCTAAAATACCAATTGCAGCAATCAGGAAGAAAATACCTAGATACATACCAACAACGGTTACCATTAACGAGTCAGAAGCTAGTGAAGTTTTTGCTGAATATTGTGATTCTGCCGAATAATTTAAGTGTAACTCTTTTTTCGACAACATTTTCTCCCAGTTCTTAGCCAACTCTTTTTCATGACGCTTTCCTTTTTCATTATATAAGGTGCTAATCACTTTACCAGCGAGTTGTAAAGGCAATTGCTTAAGGTCAGCATCATTTAAAATTACAAAAGTATCATAACCACTTGTTTGAATGGTCCCGTCGATAAATTTTGTTTGGCTTGGTGTAAAGGTTTGATTGGCTACCTTAATTTTAGGTAAATCCATTAATTTATCTTCAATCGCCTTATCAGAAAAACCATTAAACCGCATTAGAAAAGCATATTCCCCTGGTTTCACGTCTGCTTTTGCCAAATGATAATAAGGTGCCATTTGATTATATTGCGTTTGATTGATAATAATCGGAGGAGCAATTAAGCCTTTTTCTACAGATATGCCTAATAATTCGATTGTATTATCAATTTTTGGATCAATATAATACTCATACTGGACTTCTTTTTTCTTCATACCTTTGAAATAAGCTTGATTCCGTGCAATCGCCGCATCCGCATTTTTCTCAATTAGAGCTGGTTGCCCTTCGACATTTTCATCGGCTACCTGAGTCACACTAAACTGGAAATCAAACGGCACATTAGCTAGTCCTCTTTCTTCAATACCAGTTTTGAAATTAAAGGAAGCAACTAAAATACCAATCGCGAAAAACTGCAATAAACAAATCGTCGCTAAAGAAAAGACACTTTTAGCTAATTGCGTACTAAATTGGCGAACCCCAAAGCTATGAAGTTTGCGATAATAAAATCCTTTAAACTTCGGCAAAACAACTGGAATAAAAGCAGCAATTCCCATAAAAGTGAAATACGTACCAATAATTCCGCCAAAAATAGAATATAAAATCATCTTTGGTCCCCATTGCAAATCAATAATAACATCCATTAAATGAGTCGCAATATAATAACTCCAAGTCAAGATGGCTAATCCCAAAATGAATAACAAGGTCCCAATCCAAGGTTTTTGCCACCAACTTTTTTCATTTTGCTGACTTGCTTTGAGTAAATCAATTAATTTGGCACGATTCATTAAAATGACACTAAAAACCATCGCCACCAGATAAATGATGCCAAAATTAATCAACGTTTGGATAATCGCATGCATGGAAATACTTAGTGTTAAACGTGAAATGTCCGCAACAAATAAATGACCTAAAAAGATATTAATTAATTGTGACAAACCAATTCCTAACACAATCCCCACTGCTAGCGAAAACAGACCGATAAAGAACGTTTCTAAAACAAGAATAGTCGAGATTTTTAGTTTATCCATTCCTAAAATCATATATAGGCCAAACTCTTTTTTACGTTTTCGCAATAAATAACTGGTTGCATATAGTATAATCAAGCCAAAGATAAAAGCGATAAATTTATTTAAACCGCCTAAAGTATCAAATAAAATACTTAATCTTTGGGCATAAGCTTCTTCAAAATATTTAAATAAGCTTTGATCTTGAAGCGCATTAAAAGCATAGAACATCGCCACACCTAATGCCAGCGTAACAAAATATACCAAGAAACTTCCTATGCTTTTCTTTACATTTCCAAAGGCCAACTTAACGGACATCATTGACATCACCACCTAATAAGGCTACCACTTCAATAATTTGATCAAAGAATTCTTTACGGCTAGATTCCCCACGATAAATTTCATTAAAGATTTGGCCATCTTTCACAAACAATACCCGATTCGTATAACTCGCCGTGAAAGCATCGTGTGTCACCATCAAAATGGTCGAATTTAAGCGTTCATTTAATAATTCAAATTGCTCCAACATTTGACGGGCTGATTTTGAGTCAAGAGCGCCAGTCGGTTCATCAGCTAATACGATTGCCGGATCAGCAACAATTGCTCGTGCTGCAGCTATTCTCTGCTTTTGTCCACCGGAAACCTCGTAGGGAAATTTATACAAAATATCCGTAATGCCCAAATAACTCGCAACTTTTAATACCTTTTCTTCGACTTGTTTGGCAGGTACATTACGAATCGTTAAGGCAAGTGCAATATTTTCAAAAGCATTCATAGTATCTAGTAGGTTGAAATCCTGGAAGACAAAACCAATTTGCTTTTGTCTAAACTGATTCAATTTGCCACCTTTTAATTTGGTAATATCTTGATTTGCAACAATGATTTGACCGCTAGAAACTTGGTCAATCGTTGCGATACAATTTAGCAAAGTCGTTTTCCCACTACCAGATGCTCCCATGATTGCTACAAATTCACCTGGTTGGACTTCAAAACTGATTTGATTCAATGCTCGTGTAAGATTATTCGCTCGTCCAAAATATTTTTCTACTTGTTTCACTTGTAATACTGGATTCATTTTCTTTTCCTCCTTCAATTCATTTGACATCTTAAGTATAAAATAGCCTTGTTTACTTGTCGTTGGTTTTATCTTACCGTACCTTACAATTTTGTAAGATTAGCAAAAAAGAGTCCTCTCTATTGAAAGAACTCCTTCTATTCTTTGTTCTCACTTGTTTGAACGACTTCATAAAAGCTAGGTTTAGCAAAAATCAACGTAACTGTAGTGCCAACTTGAACTTTCGAAGTGATTGTAATCCCATGACCCAGTTTTGAAATCAGCTGTTTCACTAGATAAAGGCCTAATCCAGTGGCCTTAGGATAAAGCCGACCATTTTCTCCAGTAAAAGATTTATCAAAGACACGTGGCAAATCACTGGATGAAATCCCACAACCATTATCGCGAATATGCAATAAAATTTCCTTTTCTTGCTCTTCCACTGCGATTTCAATAGTCGCATTTTCAATCATTTGTACATATTTTATGGCATTATCCATGATTTGATTCAAAATATAGCCTAACCATTTTTGGTCCGTCGTCACAATTACATCTGTACTTGGCGCAATAAACTGAATATTTCCATTCAATAAACGCGCTTGATTGCGAATGGCTACTTGTCGGATAATTTGCTGTAAAGGCACTTGGCGAATAAGATAATCTTTTTGCGCATTTTCAGCACGAGTAAAATATAATACTTGCTCGAGATAATCTTCTAACTGTTGCAACGCTTGTTTGATTTCTGCGGGTAAATGATGTTGATTGTACAAGCTTAACTGTAAGGTCGCAAGTGGAATTTTAGCCTCATGAATCCACAGCTCAATAAATTCCTTAAAATCCTCCGTTTGTTTTTGACTGGCTCTTAATTGGGTCATAAAACCTTGATAAACCAATCTTAATTCTTCATCCACCAGTTGCCCTTCATAAAATTTAGGCTGTGGCAGAATCGAATGAACCAATAAAGCTTGCTCTTCTAATTGATTGAGTTGCTGAAATAATTCTTGATAATAGCTTTTCTTTTGATGAAATTCAACCAGTTCAACAACAAAAAAAGTTGTCCCCATCATAATGACAATCATCACCAAAAGCGTTGATGGTATTTGAAATACCCATAAAAGTGCTAAACATAATAAACTGACTGAGATCTTAAGTATATATTGCCATAAGCGGCTTTTGATATATTCACTTAACTTCATTTGCTACTCCATTAATAAATACCCTTGTTTTTTCTTTGTTTCAATCACATCAGCCAAATCAAAATCCGCAAACTTTTGCCGCAAGCGACTAATATTCACACTTAACGCATTGTCATTGATAAACTCATCATTATTCCAAAGCTCGGTCATCAACATCTCCCGGGTGACGATTTTTCCGCGATGCTGCCATAACATTTGAAAAATCAACTGTTCATTTTTTGTTAAGTGAGTCGTTTGGCCTTCTTTGGTAATTGTCCATTTATTTAAGTCTATCTGCAACCCGTGATATTGAATCAAACTAGTACTTTGGGGTTGCATCCGTTTAAACATCGCGGAGATATGAAGTAACAAGGCCGTTGGATTATAAGGCTTGGTAATGTAATTATCTGCCCCATAACTCATCGCCAACACCTCATCCATCTCATTGGCCCGACTCGTGACCATAATAATCGGAAACTGATATTTTTTCCGAATTTCTTGCAATAACTGATGACCATTTACACCAGGAAGTTGAATATCTAATAATAATAAATCTGGGAGTTGACTTTCGATTTCAAGTAAAGGATGAGCAAAATCTTGGACAATATAAGCTTGATAGCCGGCCTGTGTTAAGAGAAGGGCTAGCTCTTGGGCCAAGGCTACTTCATCTTCAATAATCATTATTTTTTGCATTCACTCACCTACTTCAAAATATCTTGCCATTAAATCAACATCCACAAAATCACCATTATCCAAGCGAGCCCCATATTTTAAGGTCGCTTCTTTGCTAAAGCCAAACTTCTGATATAAGGCAATGGCTTTTTGATTACGCGTTTGCACCGTTAATTCCAAACGTTTAAAAATTTGAACTTGTTGGACATATTCGATTAATTCTTCCATCAATAGCGATCCAATCCCTAAAGACCAGTACTCCTTTAAGATAAAAATCCCCACTTCACCAATATGATGAATTCGATATTCGTCGTTTCCTTTAATCGAAGCCGCGCCAATACATTGCATACCATCAAAAGCCAACAGTAATACTTGATTATCTGCCTGAGCTAACAAATCTAATTGTTCAGCAAGCAACTCTTCACTTAAGCCCATGCCATATTCATCCATAATTAAATAATCTGTTTCTTTCGCTACTTGTTGACTTAAAGCTAATAACTGGGCACTATCTTCACCGCTTGCTTGGCGAATCACCAACTGTATCGCTTCACTCATGAAACTTCCCCGCTGCTTTCACTTTTGCTAACCAATCTGTTGCGAGTTTGCCATGAGCCTTGAATGCCATTTCACGTTTATCTTCCTCATCTGCTACTTTATGAATGGTAAGATGGAGGTAATCTTCAGGCAGTTCTGTGAGTAATTCACCCCACTCAACCACACATAAAACATCCCCTTCAAAATACTCTTCTAAGCCCATACCTTCCACATCACCATCGATGCGGTAAACATCCATATGATAAAAAGGTAATCTTCCTTCATCATATTCACGAATCAAAGTATACGTTGGACTTTTTATCATTTGTTGAATGCCCAAACCTTTAGCAATACTTTTAGAGAGTGTTGTTTTCCCTGCACCTAAATCACCAGATAGAATCAAGACATTTCCCCCTTGAGCAGTTTGACCAAGCAGCATGCCTAATTGTTCCATCTCTTGCAGTCCATTGATTTGAATCAAGACGATTTCCTCCCTTTCAAAAAATCTATTTGACCTTATATTAACACAAATCTCATCCATCCGTCATGCTATCCTGATTAAATCCTACACAAAATAGCTAGGACATTCAGCAAGCTACTGAACTAACCTAGCCTTGGTTGTGAATATGAAATTTCCTTGTCTCATATTTTTCTTTTGCCATACACATACATCATATAGGCGGTAACAAAAATAATCACATAACCAATGAAGGAGTAGGCGTCCGGAATTTCACCGTATAATACAAAGCCGAAGAATCCTACAAATAGTACTTGTGAATAGTCAAAAATCGAGATTTCTTTTGCTGGTGCGTAACTATAAGCACTAGTTACCGAGAATTGTCCCCCGCTTGCCATCACGCCAGCCATTAACAAATAAATGATTTGCTGGGTAGACATTGGATGAAAATCAACAATCATCGATGGAATCATAGCCAAACAAGAAAACAATGAAAAATAAAAGACAATCGCCGGTCCTTTAATTGGTGTGAATGATAATTTACGCACCAACGTATAAGCTGTAGAAGCACAAAAAGAACCAAGTAAGGTAATCGTGTAACCTAACAATTGCGGATTGGCAAAGCTAGGTTTGACAATAAATAGCATTCCAACCATCGCAATCCCCATGGCAATATATTGAAAGCGTGCAGGTTTTTCTTTTAAAATGACCAATGATAGTAAAACGGTGAAAAAAGGCGTTAATTTTTGAATCATTGATGCATCAGTGAGTACCAAATGATCAACAGCATAATAATTACACAAGAGCCCCACTGTTCCAAAAAAAGCTCTAAAGAAGAGTAAAGTCCGTGATTCTTTTGGCACATGAAACGCTATCCGCTGCTTTTTAAGTACATAAAAAGCAACGAATAGCGCGACTAAATTTCTGAAAAAACTCTTCTGCATTACTGGTAAATCACCAGCTAATTTTACAAAGACATTCATCCCTGCAAAACAAAAAGCAGAAAGAATAATCATCAAAACCCCTAATTGTTTTTGATTTTGTTTCATTTATCCCTTAGTCCAATAAAGTTTGAACAGCAGTGATAATTGATAATTTATAAACATCTTCTTCGTTACATCCACGAGAAAGGTCAGAAACTGGTTGGTTTAATCCTTGTAAGATAGGTCCAATGGCTTCAAATCCACCAAAGCGTTGGGCAATCTTATAGCCAATATTTCCGGCTTGTAAGTCTGGGAATACAAAAACAGTAGCCTTACCAGCAACCTCTGAATTTGGAGCTTTTTGAGCAGCTACACTTGGGACATAAGCCGCGTCAAATTGTAATTCCCCATCGATTGTGTAATCTGGTGCTAATTCTTGAGCAATTTTAGTAGCTTCAATGACCTTATCAACCATTTCAGCTTTAGCAGATCCTTTTGTAGAGAAACTTAACATTGCCACTTTAGGATCAATATCAAACAATTCAGCCGTTTTAGCAGAAGCAACAGCGATTTCAGCTAATTCTTGGGCATTTGGATTCACGTTAATTGCGCAGTCGCTAAATAAATATTTTTCTTGGTCGCGACCACGAACCATTAAGAAAGCACCACTTGTACGGCTAACTCCTGGTTTTGTCTTAATAATTTGTAAGGCTGGACGAACTGTATCTCCTGTAGAGTGAACAGCACCCGATACCATCCCTTGAGTGACACCCATATAAGTTAACATTGTACCAAAGTAGTTGACATCTTTTAAGATTTGTTCTGCTTGTTCTTTAGTTGCTTTGCCTTTTCGACGTTCAACAAAGGCAGCGACCATTTCATCCCAAGCAGGATAAGTATCTGGGTCTAAAATTTCAAATCCTTCTAGAGAAATCCCACGGCTTTGCGCAGCTTTTTTCACTTCTTCGGTATTACCGATTAAGACTGGTTCTACAAGTTCTTCAGATTTTAAACGAGCCGCTGCACCTAAAATACGTGGATCTGTTGCTTCCGGAAAAGCAATTTTAATATGTTTTCTTACAATTTTAAATTTTAAGCTATCAAATAGTTCCATTGATAAATAACCTCCAGTTTTTTAATACCCTTACATTGTACACCAAATCATTAAAAATGAACAGTTCTTTTTCCTGTCTAAATTTGAAAATACGCATGAAAATAATATTGTTAACATTTTCAAAAAAAATACATTAATACAGTCTTTTAAAATTTTTCCAACTGTTCTACTGGTGGGAGTTGCCAGTTGATTGGTTGGTACCCCATTTTGACTAACGCTTGGTTACATCTTGAAAATGGCTTTGACCCAAAGAAGCCTCGATTAGCTGAAAATGGACTAGGATGGGGGGATTGGATGACCACGTGACGCGAAGTATCAATAAAATTGATTTTCGTTTGTGCAGGTCTCCCCCAGAGAATAAATACCATTGGCTCCGGTCTAGCATTTAATTTCTTTATGATTTCATCAGTTAAGATTTCCCAACCTTGTGAAGCATGTGAATTCGCTTGACCTGCTCGCACGGTTAGAACGGTATTTAATAATAGTACCCCCTGCTTTGCCCATGAAGTTAAATATCCATGGTTAGCCGGTTGAATCCCCAAATCATTTTGCAATTCTTGATAGATATTACGTAATGAAGGCGGGATTCTGACACCAGGTTGTACAGAAAAAGAAAGCCCATGTGCTTGATTGGGGCCATGATAAGGGTCTTGACCTAAAATGACCACTTTCACGTCCTCATAAGGCGTTAATTGTAAAGCCTCGAAAATATGATACATATCGGGATAAATCGTTTGTGTGGCATATTCCTTTTTAAGATATTGCCGCAAATGTTGATAATAATCTTTTTGAAATTCGTCTTGTAAAATATCTTGCCAACTATTTTGGATAATTGTCTTCAACGCATCTCACCTATCTTTCTATTTACACTTATTGTAACTGAAATTTTCTAGGATGAAAGAGCTTTTTGTTATCATTCCAGACATTTTTCATTTTGTAAGCCCTCTTTTTATGTTAAACTATTAATAAAGATTGAAGTAGTAAAGGATGAAGAATATGATTCAATTAATTGCCTCTGATATGGACGGCACACTTTTAGATGAACACATGCATATTAGTGAAGAAAATATCGCCGCTATTCGTTATGCCCAAGAAAAAGGCATTCAGTTTATGGTATGCACCGGCAGAAATATCACTGAAGCACTCCCTGCCTTAAATGATGCCCAATTAAACTGCCCGATGATTACCCTAAACGGCGCGCAAGCCTTTGATCAAAATCACAATGTACTATTTACAGTTGAAATTAGTAAAGAAACTGCCTTAGAAGTCATGCACGTTTTCGAAAAATACAATGTTTACTATGAAGTTTCGACTAATCAAGGGACATTTTCAGAAAATTTAGCACGCAGAATTGAAACGTTTGCGGCCTTTTTATCTCAAAGATTACCCCACTTAACCTATCAAATGGCCATTGCAATGACTTCTGCTCGTTTCGAATCTTTACCAATAAAAATTGTAGAGAATATGAAGGAATACATTCTCCAAGAAGAGATCAAAGTCTTAAAAATAATCGGCTTTAATAATACTGAGCCACAAATTTTGGATAAGGTGTCTGCTGATTTAGCTGATCAACCCAAAATCCATATCACATCATCAGGAACAAACAACATTGAAATCAATCATATCGATGCCCAAAAAGGAATTGCGGTGAAAAAGATTGCTGAAATGTTCAATATTCCTTTATCTCAAGTCATGACCATTGGTGATAATTATAATGATTTAAGCATGATACAAGAAGCTGGGGTTAGTTTTGCAATGGAAAATGCAGTTGATGAATTAAAACAAGCTGCTAAATATATTGCCGATACAAATATTCATAACGGTGTAGGAAAGGCCATCAGACGAGCAATTGATGAAAATCTATCATAAATTTAAGAAGGAATTGTTATGTCAGAATTCTATATTCAACAACACCAACTCTCCAAAAGAACAAGAACCATTGTCAAAGATGAAAAAAATCGAGATATTTATTTGATGGTCGGTAATTGGGGCAGAAAACGTGATGCACTTTTACTCTATCAAATGAACGGACAACTGGTTGCCAGCATTAAGCAAGCCAGTTTCATTTTTGGTAGCAAATTTATCATTTACGAAAACTATCAAAAAGTTGGAGAGATGCGCAAAATTTTCAACTGGCCGGGAGATTTTTATTATATTAAACAACTTCACTGGGCGGCCCATGGTGATATTTATCAACACAAATATCAAATCCATCATTTTAACGAACGAATTATGACAATGGATAAAGCAAATTTTTTGACGGGTAATTATTATAGCCTAGATATTCCTAATGAAAAAAATGCACCGAAATGTATCTGTATTGCTGCAGTTATGGATTATTGGTTATATAATCGTTCTAAAAGAGAAGCTAAAAATGCTGAAATAAATTATCAAACCTCACTAATTACTGAATAATCAAGCTCGTATTGGTGTATATTTTTTCAATGCGACAAGTTTTTACTATACGTTTATTTGACATTGATGTTATAATATACGTTGGAGGTGAAAATGACTATTAATGTACGCTTTATCTCAATTTCAGGCAATACGCGTGCCTTTATCCAAAAATTAGTTGAATTTGCAAAATCTCAGCATGAATTAGATGAAAGCATGCCTTTGATTTATCCAAAAGAAGTGCATTTGCAAACGATTCCTGAAAATGAAACATGTGATTTTTTCGCCTTTGTACCAACCTACTTAGAGGGCGGAAACGGTGTGGATAATGGGGATGTGGAAATTCTGACAGAACCTTTTAGAGAATATATCCGTTTTGGTGAAAACGCCAAGAAATGTTTAGGCGTTATCGGCAGTGGAAATCGTAACTTTAACCATCAGTATTGCTTAACCGCGAAACAATACGCAGAAGAATTCAAAGTCCCTTTTATCGCTGACTTTGAACTACGTGGAACGACTCAAGATGTCCACAACATTTATCAAAAATTGATTGAAATTCAAAAATAAGAATAAAGGGAGGCCAAATTTTGTTTCAACTACTTCGAACGTTTATTTCAGTTTATGAAACACATAATTTTACACGCTCGGCAGATTCACTCTTTTTATCTCAACCTACTGTATCTGCACAAATTAAGAAATTGGAAGAAATATTGACCGTACCGTTATTCATTCGTAATGGGAAGCAAGAAATTCTCCCCACCGCAGAAGCTGATTATATGTATCCTAAAATTTTAAAAATCTTAAATGAATGGGATCATGCGGTGAAAAAAGTCAGTCAACAAAAGAATTTGCGAGAAACTTGTGTCATTGCTAGTTCACATTTTTGTGCTGTCTATTATTTACCTAAATTAGTCAGCCATCTTTTGACAGCTTTTCCTAGAGTTGATTTTGTCTTTAAAGTATCTACCAGTGATGAAATTGTCGAATGGTTGGAAAATAGTAAAATTGATATCGGTTTGATTGAGCAAGTGGATCACCACAAAGAGTTTAATAAAACGACTTTGGCGATGGACGAACTTGTATTAGCAGGAGATTTAAGCAGTGAATATTGGCTATTAGGAAATGATGATCTATCTTTACGTCAATTGAATCAACATTATCTACAAAATCACCCGATTGAGCCTAAAATCATTGAAATCGATACCGATGAAATGATTGGTTCTATGTTAAAAAATGGTGTAGGACAGTCGATTGTGCCACGATGTACTTTAGATCCGTCAATTCATTTTAGCCAGCTACCTAAAGATAATAAACGACATTTTTATTCCATCGTTCGTAAAGATAATTTGCGCGAAAATATCGTTGCCATTAATCAAAAATTACAACTATTGGCTGAAAAACTATTCTAAAAAAAAACCACAACTTTGACAGTCGAAAGTTGTGGTTTTTTTGCATTTCTATTAACCGCCTATTTCCAAAAATCATCAAAAATGGTAATTGGTAAGTGACGTTTATGTTCCGTCTTATGCCACCAGTTTTCAATAGTGGTACGGGCTTTTTCACTTACAGATTTGCCTTCAAGATAATCATCAATTTCATCATAAGTCACCCCTAAAGCTACCTCATCAGCAATTAATGGTTTATCATCTTCCAAATCAGCTGTTGGCACTTTTTCATAGATGGCCGGTTCAGCACCTAAATAAGCGAGTAGTTGCTTACCTTGACGTTTATTTAGTCTAAAAATCGGTAAAATATCAGCGCCCCCGTCCCCAAATTTTGTAAAGAAACCGGTGATATTTTCTGCCGCATGGTCCGTACCAATAACTGCTCCTTTATTTTCACCCGCAATTGCATATTGCGTAATCATTCGTTGACGTGCCTTTATATTTCCTTTATTGAAGTCACTAACAATCACACCAGCTTCTTCTAAAGCAGCAACTTGCCCATCAACTGGCGCTTTAATATTCACAGTATAAACACGGTCTGCTTGAATAAATTTTAATGCTCGATTTGCATCTTCTTCATCTGCTTGATTTCCATAAGGTAAACGAACTGCAATAAATTGATAAGCATCATCCTTTAATTCATCTCGAAGTTCTTCCATGGCTAATTGCGCCAAACGACCAGCTAGTGAGGAATCTTGTCCCCCGCTAATTCCTAAGACATAAGTTTTTAAAAATGGATGTTTCTTCATATAATCTTTCAGAAATTCCACACTTTTTCTTACTTCTTCTTCCGGATCAATGATTGGCTTTACACCTAATGCTTGAATAATTTTTTCTTGTAAACTCATCGAATCAGTCCTTTTATTTCATCAAATTATGTTGCTCAAAAGTTGCTTTTCTAACCTTATCTAATAAATTCATCTTATGGTTCCAACAATCCGTAGAAAGATCCACTGGATATTTTTGCGGATTTAAATCGCGTTTATACTCTTCCCATAATGAATCCAAGTTTTGTTGCGCATAATGTTTGATTTCTTCTAAGTTTGGTTTTTGATAGACGAGCTTGCCATCAACAAAAATATCTTGTAATAAAGGTCGCGCAGTAAAATCAGTCACCGTCTTATTAATGAAAGTATGCACTGGGTGGAACATAAAGATTTCGTCTTCTTTGCGTGGGTCTTCATCCCAAAGTGTAATGTAATCCCCTTGTGACTTACCATCAGAATTACGAGTAATACGCCAAACTTGTTTCTTACCTGGCGTAGTTACTTTTTCAGCATTACTTGAAAGCTTAATTGTATCCACCATTTCCCCGTCTTCATTTTCAATGGAAACCATCTTATAAACTGCTCCTAAAGAAGGTTGGTTATACGCAGTAATTAATTTCGTACCTACTCCCCAAACATCAATTTTCGCTTTTTGCATCTTCAAGCTTAAAATCGTACTTTCATCTAAATCATTTGAAGCATAAATTTTTGCATCAGGAAACCCAGCTTCATCCAATTGCTCGCGGACACGTTTAGAAATATAGGCCATATCGCCACTATCAATTCGCACACCTAAGAAATTAATCTTATCTCCTAATTCTTTCGCAACACGAATGGCACTAGGAACACCTAAACGCAAAGTATCATACGTATCAACCAAAAAGACACAATCTTTATGTGTTTTTGCATAAGCCATAAATGCATCATAATCATTACCATAAGATTGCACTAACGCATGCGCATGAGTCCCACTAGCTGGGATTCCAAAAATTTTACCAGCGCGGACATTACTTGTGGCATCTGCACCCCCAATATAGGCTGCACGTGTTCCCCAAATCGCTGCATCCAAATCTTGTGCGCGACGTGTTCCAAATTCTAATAATGGATCTCGACCGATAACCGATTTAATGCGAGCCGCTTTAGTTGCAATTAATGTTTGGAAGTTAACAATATTTAACAAAGCTGTTTCGACGAGTTGAGCCTGTGCTAATGGACCTTCAATTTGTAAAATCGGCTCATTATTAAAGACCAAATCGCCCTCTAAAGCTGAACGCACCGTACAAGTAAACTTGAAATTTGCTAAATAATCTAAAAATTCTTCTGAGTAATTGCATTCATTACGTAAATATTCGATATCAGAATCGCTAAAAGTCAAATTGTTCAAATAATCAATAATTCTTTCAAGACCAGCAAAAATAGCATAACCATGCTTAAATGGCATATCTCTAAAATAACATTCGAAGACTACATTTAAATTATGGCGACCAAGTTCAAAGTAAGTTTGCATCATATTAATTTGATACATATCGGTATGTAAGGTTAGACTATCATCCGGATATAACTTCTGCATATTAAACATTCCTTTCAATATCGGAATCATCAACCAATGATTTCATAAAAATATATTTGCAAACATTATAACACATCTGTCAATACATTAAAAAGCCAATGCCTCAAAAATGAGTATCATTGGCTCAAAAACTTATTTTCTTTTATTTAATATGAGTTGATATAATAATGCACAACAAAAAATACCAAATACTGTTGTCAATAAACTTCCTTCAATCCCAAATGAACCACCATTAATAAGGTTAGCTTGAGGAATACTTGCCTTTAATATTGAAGTAATGGATTCAGTCCCGCTTACTTGTACCCCAAAAACAGGACCTTGGAAAAAATTCCAGGCACTATGCGCAGCGCCTACAAATAAAATATTTTCGCTATACGCATATAATAAACTGAAGACTAAGCCGAAAATAAATAAATTAATCAAAGGTAATAATTGAATGCCTGGGTTTGCTCCATGTAACGCTGCAAAAAAGATAGCGCTAATGATAATTGCCCATTTTTCATCCATAATAGCACTCAGACTTCCTTGTAAGTAACCACGGCATAATACTTCTTCTGTTAACCCTTGAATGATAAATCCAAGCAATAGTAAAATAATTAAGCCCAGGTTCATAAGTGGATTTAACTTAAATTGTATACTGCCCAATACCATCGCAACTATCGCCAAGAATGATAAAGAAATGGCACCAATTAGAAATCCTAAAGAATATTGGCTAGACATGTTCTCTTTAGTAAAACCTAATGCCGCAATCGGACGTTTATTCATGCGTTTATTCCAATAAATAATGCCAATAAGTGCAAAACCGAAGCCAAATAAAGAACCTAATTCCCCACTGATACTGTTTTCGGTAACTTGCGATAAGGATTCCTTCGTAAAAATAGAAATCAAGATGGATAATGGAATAGATCCTACACCACCACAAAGGGCAAAAACCAAGAATGTCGCTACAATTGGACGCCACCATGATTTTGGCGGATTTTCTTTAAAATAATGAATATTTTGCATACATGCACCTCCAAATATTGATAATTTAACTATATCATAATTTATAAAATATAAAATAGGACTATAGTCGGAAAACAGCCAATGTAAATTCTCAAAAGAACGAAAGAAATAAAAATAAATTGATAAAAAACACTTGACTCTACCGTAACGTGATTGCTTATGATAGACCTGTAATCAAGAAAAGAAAGGATGAGAAAAATGGAATACACAGTCCAACAATTGGCCAAACTAAGTGGCGTGAGTAAAAGAACCTTACATTATTATGATGAAATTGACCTACTCAAGCCAAAAACCATTCGCTCCAATGGTTATCGTATCTACGGCTCAGAGGAAGTCACGCGTTTGCAACAAATCCTATTCTTTAAATCATTTGGCCTCAGTTTAACTGAAATTCAAACTATCATGGCACAAGATAAGGCTGCAATTTATCAAGCTTTACAATCACAACAATTTAAATTAATCCAGCAAAAAATTTCACTAGAACAACAAATCCAAGCATTATCCAATACATTACAAGAATATCAAGGAGAAATAACTATGACTGATCAAGAAAAATTCAAATACTTTAAACAACAAAAATTAGCTGAAAATGAAGAAAAATACGGCCAAGAAATACGCGAAAAATATGGTGAAGAAGCAGTTCAAAAAAGTAATCAAAAATGGTTAGACTTAACACCTGAGCAATTTGAAACCATGCAACAAGCGGAAGAAAAGTTAATTCAAGCTTTGGACAACTTACTTTCACATCCTCAAGAGCTACCAAATGATACAGCGCAAATGGCTTTTGAGGCACATAAAACCTGGTTAACAACGGTTGCCCCCTATTATAATGCTACTTATCATCGAAATTTAGCTGAAATGTACCAAGCTGATGAGCGTTTTCGTACCTATTATGATGAAAAAACCATTGCTCCCTCCACCGATTTACTAGCAGAAATCATTAAGTTTTATACTGAAAATTAAAAAAGCCTTTCCTTCCGTGATTATAATGTGGAAGGAAAGGTTTGACTTTATCATTCATAAAAATAGTAATCTTTCATTTAATGCTAAAAAAACTTGCTTTTTGCCATCTGAATTTTTTATATTTTAAAACAAGCGCTAAACATTATTTAAGAAAAGGTAAAAAGATTTTAGCTAACATCAAAAAGATAAAAAATCCACCCACATCTGTCAAAGTTGTTAAGAAAATTGATGAAGCAATCGCAGGATCAATGTTAACTTTTTTCAATAAAATTGGAATGGCATAACCAAAGACACCAGCAATAATAAGATTACCAATCATCGCAATAAAAATAATCAAGCCTAAATAGAAATTATGATAATAAAAATACAATGTCACACCTGTAACCAATCCCGTTACGGCACCGTTAATAAGACTTAGACAAAATTCTTTTAATAAAAATTGCCATTCTTTTCTCACTTGAATTTTTCCTAATGCGATACTACGAATCATTAATGATAAAGTCTGTGTTCCTGCATTACCTCCCATACCAGCTACAATCGACATGACAGATGCCAAAACAACGACTTTTTGGATAGTAGATTGGAACAACCCTACTGTAAAAGAAGCTAAAAAAGCTGTTAATAGATTCACTAATAACCAAGGTAAACGTTTAGAAACCGAAGCAAGTAAAGGCATGTCTAAACGTTCTTCTTTATCCACCCCACCAAGTCCAAGTAAGTCCTCAGTTTGCTCATCGATAATTACATCGATAATATCATCCACCGTGATAATACCTAATAATTGCTGCCGATGATTAATAACAGGTATTGCAATTAAATCATATTTTGAAACAATTTGTGATACTTCTTCTTGGTCCATATCTGGATAAACAGTAAGAAATACTTTGTCCTGAAACGTTTTAAGCAAATCATTATCCTTATGAATCAAAATTTGACGTAAATTTATCGTCCCAACTAATTGTTTTTCATTATTTAAGAGATAGATTACAGAAATAATTTCAGATTCAGGAGCGATTTCTTTTATTTTTGCCAAAGCCTGAGCCATTGTTAAATTTTCATTCAACGCGATATACTCAGTAGTCATAATCCCTCCAGCACTATCTGAAGGAAATTTTTGCAACGACTCAATTATTTTTCGATCTTGCTCCTTCATTTTTTTCAAAACTGCCTTACGCGTTGAAAAGGGGAGCTCACCTAGTAAATCAACAACATCATCTTTAGACATCTGTTCAAAAATCGCTATAACCTGTTCCAATGACATTTTGACTAAAATTTTTTGTTGAATTGTACTGTTTAATTGTTCAATAATTTGCGCCCAAATATTTTTGTCTAATAATGGAATTAAAGTAGTCAATTGCTCATCAGAATAGTTTGAAATAATCGCTGCTACATCAATAGGATAAAAGTTTTCCAACTGTTGGCTCAAAATTAATGGGCTGATATTTGATTGTAGTGTTTGCATCTTCGCATCCTCCATAAATTAGATTACTTTGGGAAGCAATTAACATTCGTTGCTCTAAAATTAGGAAAATGTTCATCGCTTCTTGACTCAAATGACTCGGATCTTCACTCATATCAACACCCCCATTAATCTTTAAAATTAGAATTCCACTGGAAGTATAGGCCGCCTTTTAGCTTTTGTCAATCGTCGTTTGATTCGTTTGCTAAATTTTAACTAACTTTTTAATTCTGCAAATACATTCCATATCCTTCCTAGAAATCACTAACTAGTGATATATTAAGCTAAAACATCTAACACCGCATTAAAAATCTATAATCACGTAACCAAAAGAATGAGCGAACAGATAATAGAAAAATTGAATAGTTTATAATTTTTGCCCCTATTTGATAAAAATGTCCGTAAAAGTAAAAAAAGAACCTTGATAAATCAAGGTTCTTAGTCATATTTTACATCATGCCGCCCATCATGGAAGGATCCATTGCAGGAGCTTGTGGTGCAGCTGGTTCTGGCTTATTAGCAACAACTGCTTCGGTAGTTAATAATAATGCAGCAACACTAGCAGCATTTTGTAAAGCTGAACGAGTTACTTTTGTTGGGTCTACAATACCAGCTTCAAGCATATTTACCCATTCACCAGTAGCAGCATTGAAACCAACACCTAGTTCTTCTTTCTTCAAGCGGTCAACAATCACTGAGCCTTCATAGCCAGCATTTTCAGCAATTTGACGAACTGGTTCTTCTAAAGCACGTAATACAATACGGACACCAGTTGCAACATCGCCCGTTTCTTTACTTTCAGCTTCAGCAACCTTATTGATTACATTCACTAAGGCAGTACCCCCACCAGAGACCATACCTTCTTCAACTGCCGCACGAGTCGCATTCAATGCATCTTCAATACGTAATTTCATTTCTTTTAATTCTGTTTCAGTAGGCGCACCAACTTTAATCACAGCAACGCCGCCAGCTAATTTTGCTAAGCGTTCTTGTAATTTTTCACGATCAAAATCAGAAGTTGTTTCAGCAATTTGACCTTTAATAATTTGAACACGAGCTGCAATGTTATCTGAATCACCAGCACCTTCAACAATAGTCGTAGTATCTTTATTTACTACCACTTTGCTTGCTTGACCTAAGCTTTGTAATGTAGCATCTTTTAATTCTAAACCTAAGTCTTCAGTAATGACTGTACCGCCAGTTAAAATAGCGATATCTTCTAACATGGCTTTACGACGATCACCAAATCCAGGAGCTTTGACAGCAACTACATTGAAAGTACCACGGATTTTATTTAACACTAATGTAGGAAGTGCTTCACCATCTACATCATCCGCAATAATTAATAATGGTTTAGATTGTTGTAGGATTTGTTCTAATAATGGTAAGATTTCTTGAATGTTTGAAATTTTCTTATCAGTAATTAAGATATATGGATTTTCTAAAACAGCTTCCATTTTATCATTGTCAGTAACCATGTATTGTGAAAGATACCCACGATCAAATTGCATTCCTTCAACAACTTCAAGTTCAGTTTCGATACCTTTTGATTCTTCAATGGTAATCACACCATCGTTGCCAACTTTTTCCATCGCATCGGCAATATAATTACCTACTTGTTCACTGCCTGAAGATACTGCACCTACTTGGGCAATCGCTTCTTTAGAGTCAACAATAGCTGAAATATTGTGTAATTCTTCAACTGCTGCTTTGGTTGCTAATTCAATCCCGCGACGAATACCTAATGGGTTGGCACCGGCAGTCACATTTTTCAATCCTTCGCGTACGATTGCTTGAGTTAAAACAGTTGCAGTAGTTGTACCATCACCAGCGATATCATTTGTTTTTGATGCCACTTCAGAAACTAATTTAGCCCCCATGTTTTCAAAATGGTCTTCTAATTCAATTTCTTTAGCAATAGTTACACCATCATTGGTAATTAATGGTGAACCAAATGATTTTTCTAAAACGACATTACGTCCTTTTGGTCCTAATGTTACCTTAACTGTATCCGCTAATTTATCTACCCCACGTAGCATGGCTGCACGTGCGTCTTCTGCAAATTTAATTTCTTTTGACATTATTTTTCACCTCAATCTTATTCTACAACGGCCATAATATCTTTAGCCGCAACGATTAAATATTCTTTTCCTTCATATTTCACTTCAGATCCAGCATATTTTTCAAACATTACCGTTTCGCCAACTTTTACTGGAACTTCAACTTTTGTACCATCTTTTAATACTTCACCACTACCAACAGCAATGACTGTACCGGTTTGTGGTTTTTCTTTGGCAGCAGAGGCTAATACAATCCCGCCAATTGTTTTTTCTTCTTCTTGTGCAACTTCAATAATTACACGATTTCCTAAAGGTCTTAACACAATGAATCCCTCCAAAAAAGATAAATATCTAGATATTAGCACTCTAAACAGTTGAGTGCTAACTACAAATATTATATTACTCATTTTCTTTTGAGTTTGCAAGTATTTTGTCTAAAAAACTAAAAAAAGAGGATGCTTGACTATCTGAAGCCTCGAGATAATCAAACATCTTTACTTGCTATAGTATAAAGGGCTCACACGCTGTATCTGGACTTGTATCATAAATATCAAAAGTCTCACCAACACCAAAATCATAACGTTTTAAGGTATCTTCCATTGTCATATGGGCTAGTTCAACAAGATTATTTTCACGACTTAAATGGCCAAGATAAACACGTTTTGTTTTATCAGTTAAGACATCGGTCATCACTAAAGCACCATCTTCATTAGACAAATGGCCCTTATCTCCTAAGATTCTTTGCTTTAAAGCCCAAGGATAACCGCCCATTCGTAACATTTCTAAATCATGATTACTTTCAATTAAATAAGCATCTGCCCCTTTAATGACTCCTCGGATATGATCGCTGCAATAACCAGTATCTGTCAACATGACAAAAGACTTATTATCCTTATAAAAACGATAAAATTGTGGCGCGGCGGCATCATGTGATACACCAAAGCTTTCAATATCCATATCACCCAAAGTAATCTTTTTACCCATTTCAAAGATTTTTTTCTTTTCAACGGGAATTTTACCCAAGTGTTTATCCATGGCTTTCCAAGTTAGTTCATTTGCGTAGACTTCTAAATCATAACGCCGCGCTAAGACTCCTACCCCTTGAATATGGTCGGAATGTTCATGCGTCACCAAAATAGCATCTAAGTCTGCCGGATTTTTACCGACTTGCTGCATTAAGGATTCAATTTTTTTCCCACTTAAACCAGCATCGACTAAAATCTTTTTTTCAGCCGTTTCTAAATACAAGCTATTCCCTGTCGAACCACTAGCTAAAACACTAATTTCAAAAGCTTGTCCTGTTTCCAAAAGTTCACACCTCTTATCTAAGGTCATTATACTGTAAAATTTATTTATTTTCTACTTTACGAACAGCAGCATTAGTAATAATACGATTACGAAAAGCATTGACTATTTCGACTTGCTCTTTTTTGTCTTCATGCCGTATTGACACAAACCAAGCAGGTACATAGACGTTTTTTCCTCTCACTTGTAGTACTAATGTATAAGCTAATTTCGACCATAAAATTTCATCATTTTTACTCAATTTATTATTAATATAAAGCGTCGTTAAAGCATCTTCCTCAGAGACTAGCGGCATTTTTTCACGTAAAGCCGTTAAATTGCTCAAATGCATTTGCTGAATCTTTTCAAGGCGATAATTCTCATCATTTTTCTTTAACGTGAATTTGATTTGAGCAGTAATATCATTTATTGGAATGCCTTCATATTTCTGACAAGCATAAACATCCAAATAGCCATCACTTTGTTGATGAATTTCGTCTTGATAGCGATAATCTTTTCCGAGGATAATCTCTTTCTGATTTGTTAATGTTTCACGAACCAATGTCGGAATCTGTCCTTTTTTATTGACGGATAAATCTTTTTCTGGGGTTAAAGAAAGTAAATTATCTTTCACACTACTTCGCAAAACATCGATATTTTCTAATTTCTTTGTCTTTTTCATAATTTGCAATTCCGTATTTAAATTTGTCTGGGTAGCACTAAGATAATAACCATCCGTATGCTCAGATGAAATTTTGCCCTCATACTTGATTTTATATTCTTTTAAACGCTGCGTAATTTTGATGGTAGAGGAATTATTGATTGGTGTCTGCTCATTTTGTGATTGTCGATAAATCGAAAACAAGAAAATATCTAAACAAAGGAAAGCGACCAGAAAAATTGCTTCTATTCGTTTGAAATCCATTTTTTAAGCCCCTTTCCCGTTTGATAAAATTTGTACCAATTCATCGTATGGTAGCCATTGATTTTGATAATAAGCAAACCAAGTCGGTGTTAAATCCACCACTCCAGTATCTTGTATTTCCTCCCACAAATAACCAATCGTCATTTCTGGTAATGCTTTGATACCTAAGGATTGCAACTTTTCACAAATGGTTAAAGCACCTGGCAGTGTTTTTGTCTTATCAGAAGGAATTGGAACTTGTAATGTAGTTAAATTCCCACTAATCTCCATATTTCTAGTATTTTCTTGACCTAAATCACTAAAGGAAACTACAATTTTTCCGTTATCATCTTTTCTAAATAATGGATATCCTTCGACAAACGCACGATAAATAATCTTCTTATCTTCACGTTGAAAGAAACGCAATTGTCCTAGATTCGTTCCTAAGCGAGAGACATAATCCGCACTTACACTATACATATTCTGATTATGAAAATCCACTTGATTCGCACGAAAATGCACCATTTGATCATTCAATGAAATAGACAGCATATCGCCTTGATGATTACTTAAGACCAAAGCATCATTTGTATCATCATTCACTTTGATATCACGTGTATTTAAAAAGAATGCATCACGAAAAAGTGTATAAGGTTGATCCGTTGAGATATAAGAGTATAACTGTAATTTGATAGGATCTTTACTATAAACTTGTCCGGAAACCATCTTAAATTCACCTTCATGCAATTGAAATTGCTTTTGATGCTTTTTAAGATAGTTTTCAATCCGGGTTAAATCCATTTGTACATGAAATTTAAACACTTGCTGATCGTCATGATTAATAAATGATAGTTGCTTTTGTCCGAAATTCAATCTGATTTCATCAAAATAACTATTTTTTAGTCTTTGCTTATCACTATTTGATATTTGTAATTGATAAACAGACAAATATTCATTTAATTTCATCTTAGACAAATAATCAAAAGAAACATAATTTTCCTTTGATAGACTTTTTAATAAAGCTTCTTCATCTTCATAAGCATAAATTTGCAAACGACGAATTTCTTGATTTTTAAGAAAATGATGCAAAGATAATAAGATGGCTGGCGAATTACTGGCACTAATTTCTTTTCCATTATGATAAGCCACTCTTGTAGGCAAAAACAATTCTTCTTTTGGGCGAATATCTGTAATTTTTTGACTCATCTCTTGCTCTTGGCTTTCATCATTTCGTTCAGGAGATAACCAAATGAGATATGAAAGATAGAAGCTCAAAGCAATCAATGTGACCAAACATAAACGAATCCCACGACTCAAATATTTCAATCCCACCATTCCTCCTCAAACGGTTCATAAGGTAAACTGATATAAAACGTCGAACCATAATTTTCAATACTAGTAGCCCAGATAGTCCCGCCTAATGCTTTGACCACTTCTTTTGAAATCGCCAATCCCAAACCAGTTCCACCTTGTTTGCGTGCACGAGCTTTATCCACACGATAAAAGCGTTCAAAAATACGTGAAATATCTTTTTTAGGAATTCCTAGCCCTTGGTCGGTAATCGATAATATCACGTTATTATGTGTTTCCATTAAGCGCACGGTTATTTTTCCACCATCTGGAGAATACTTAATCGCATTATTCATAATATTATCAATGACTTGAATCATCCGGTCAGTATCCACTTCAACAAAAAGCGGTCTTTGCGTAAACTCTCGAACAATACGATACTTTTTCTCACTATTTGCAATAATTACGTCAAAACGATCTAAGACAAAGTTCACTAATTCGTTAAAATTAACCATTTCAATATTTAGTTTTAAATTGCCATTGTCCATACGAGATAAATCAAGTAAATCATTAATCATCCGAATCATACGGTCTGTTTCATCCAAAGTAATTTTTAAAAAACGTGGTGCCATTTCTTGATCTTGCCAAGCCCCTTCACTTAAAGTCTCAATATAACTTCGCATGCTTGTTAGAGGGGTGCGCAATTCATGAGAAACATTTGAAACAAATTCACGGCGATCTCGTTCGTTTTGCTCTTGTTCAGTAACATCGTGCAGTACGGCAACTAAACCAGAGATAAATCCAGACTCGCGGCGAATCATCGAAAATTCCACACGAATAATCATCGTAGCCCCATATTTAGATTCTTTGCGCTCAATTAATAATTCTTCTGTGCTTTCCAAAATTTTGCGTAACGTATAGTCTTTTTCAATGTCTAACAAATTTAAAATATTTTGCCCAATCGCTGCCTCTTTAGAAATTCCCAATAAAGAAAGGGCCATATCATTAATTGTAATTACTTTGCCGCGGCGATCAGTAGCAACAACTCCGTCTGACATATGTGATAAGACGCTGTTTAGGCGGTTTCTCTCAGATTCCATCGCATCTTGCGTCTCTTCTATTTGTTCTGCCAGTTGATTAAAGGTAACGGCTAATTGACCTAATTCATCTTTTCCGTGGACCGTAACTTTACGACTATAATCACCTCTAGCAATCCGTAAAGCTTGTTCTCGCATTTCGCCAATCGGTTGGGTAATCGAATGGGCAATTAAAATCGCAACGACCATCGAAATACCTACTGCTAAAAGTGAGGCAGTGACAAAAATAACCGCAATATTTTTAATTTGCTGATACTGGTCTTCAATATCACTCTTTACATACAAGGCACCTAAAACCGTATCTCCTGTCATTGACTGAATCGGATGGACATTAATAAGTACACGACTGTGGGTATCTTTATCTACTACTTTCATACTTTTAATCGTAAAATCATCTAGCTCTTGGTAATCATTCTTCTTACCAATCGCAGACTTACCTGAAACATCGGTCGTAGCTAAAACAATTCCTTTTTCATCCACCACACGCATCTCAATCATTTCACTCGTACTACTATTATCTAATAGCCGCTGAATATTTGCTTGAATCGTTTCATCATCCGCTTGATCTCGATCTAGCTCCGAAGACAGTGTGTTTGCCAAGGCAGCCACTTGGGTATCCATCCCTTTGGTAAAATTATCGACAATTGATTTTTCTAATCCGCGAATAAAATATGCCCCGATTATCTCGATTGAAATAAGTAAAATCAAGATAAATGTCAGGGCAATCTTAAAGTTCACCGATTGAAAAAAGCGAACTCTTTCTCTCATAAACTACTCCTGTTCTGGATTACGTAAAAAATAGCCAACCCCACGACGAGTTACTAAATAATTTGGATGACTAGGTTTATCTTCAATCTTTTCACGTAAACGACGGACAGTCACATCCACGGTCCGCACATCTCCAAAATAGTCATAACCCCAAACCGTTTGAAGTAAATGTTCACGTGTCATCACTTGTCCTAAATGTTTTGCAAGGTAGTGTAGTAATTCAAATTCACGATGCGTTAAAATGATTTCTTCTTCTTTTTTGGTAACCATATAAGCATTTGGGTGTATCGTTAATTCGCCCACCACTAAGTCTGCGTTTTGGTTTTCTTCTGTTTCTTTAGCAACTTGACCCCCACGACGCAAATTGGCTTTCACTCGGGCTACCAGTTCACGATTAGAAAATGGCTTTGTCACATAATCATCAGCTCCAATTTCAAGTCCTAACACTTTATCAATTTCTGAATCTTTCGCAGTAACCATAATAATTGGCATATCATAATTTTTACGAACCTCTTTTGCTACTTCTAAACCATCAATTTTTGGTAACATTAAATCTAGCAAAATTAAATCAGGATGAATTTCTTCCACTTTTTGTAAAGCTTCTTCACCATCATAAGCACTAAACACTTCATAGCCTTCTTTTGCTAAATTAAATTTAACGATATCAGAAATTGGCTTCTCATCATCAACGACTAAAATCTTTTTCATCTAGTTTCACCTCTATATTTAAACAGTTATTATTTTATATTGTTGAATATATAAACCTATTGAACACCTCAAAGATTATTATAGCCTATTTTGCAAAGAGTTTCATTAAAAGCAATGGGTTTATTTCTATTTTTAACATATTTTTTCACTAATTAGTAATAAAAAAATCTATCTAGTAAAATACCAGATAGATTTATCGTAATATAATGGGTTGTGAGGGGCTCGAACCCGCGACCCGCTGATTAAGAGTCAGCTGCTCTACCAACTGAGCTAACAACCCGTATCGATTACTTTTACATATTAGCACTCCATTAAATAAAAATCAAGAGTTATATAAAACTTTTTTTCTATTTTTTTGTATTTTTTTCTTCGTGACAAGATTATTTAGATATGCTAAAATATATCTAGTCTTAGAAACTAGATAAAATGATTAATATAATTGATTTTTGTATTATAGATATTGGAGTGATATTGATGGATGAATTAAAACATGAACTTGCCTTATGGGGAGAGTCTTTGAGAGATTTCCACCTACCAAGATGGCAAGAATTACCCGATTTAGATCTTTATATGGACCAAGTAATTCAATTGGTTGATCAATATCTCATGCCCGTCATTCAAACAGAAAAGCACCCATTGCTAACACCTGCAATGGTCAATAATTATGTTAAAAAAGGATTGATTCCAGCACCTATCAAAAAAAGATATCAACGAAAACATTTAGCTTTTTTAATCGCAATTACCTTATTGAAACAAGTCATTACGATTCCAGAAGTAAAAAGTGGCATTCTATTTCAAGGAAAAGTTAGCGGAATCAGGGAAGCTTATGATTTATTTTGCGACGAACAGGAAAAATCCATTCAATTTATTATTAATCAAGCGCAATTAAGTACAATGAATTTGGCTATTCCGATTGAACTAGATAGAATCGCAGTACAGGCGGCTACTAGAGCTTTTGCAAATAAATTACTCGCTGAAAAAATGATTATCCTTCAAGAAAAATATATATTAACAGGAGAAGAAAAATATGAACAATAAAAAGATTGCCTTAGTGATTGATTCCGGCTGCGATGTGCCAATGGATATTGTAACTGACAAATCAATGTATATGCTACCTTTGCAAATTATTTATTCGAATCAAACCTATATTGATAAAATAGATATCACCCCCCAAGAAGTTTATGACCGCTTTAAAGAAGAAATACCAAAAACTTCTTTACCAAGTATGCAAACGATTCATGAAATCTTTGAGCAAGTAAAACAAGACGGTTATCAACAAGTGGTTGCTGTCACAATCTCTAGTGGTTTAAGTGGTACTTTTAATGCCGTTCGTTTAGTGAGTGAAGAATATCCGGAGTTAGACACCTTTGTACTTGATACGAAAAATATTGGAATTGCTGCCGGACTTCAAGCGATTCGGGCTGCAGAATATATCGAACTTGGTCTAGATTTTCAAACTATTCAACAAAAACTTGCAGAAGAAGTCTATAAAAACCGAATCTACTTTAATGTAGCTACACTCGAATATTTACAAAAAGGTGGCCGGATTGGCTTAGTTGCTTCAATCGTCGGTAATATGCTGAAGTTAAATCCTACCATTTCTTGTAATGAAGATGGAATCTATTACACAGTAGCCAAGTCTCGTGGACGCAAAAAAAGCTTAGAAACAACTTTAAAACTAACCACAGAATTTTTAAAGGATGCAAAAAGTTATCGTCTCGCTGTGGCACATGGCGATGCTTATGAAGAGGGACAATGGTTAAAAGAGGAATTAGCAAAGAGATTACCTCATGCAACAGAAATTCTATTTGGAGATATTTCGCCTGCATTAGTTGTTCACACAGGACCGGGGCTACTTGGATTAGGCATTCAAATTTTAGATAATTAACCTCAAAAAAGCAGCCTTCCAAACTATTTTGGGAGACTGCTTTTTTAAAATGTTTAAATATTTAACAATTATTTAGTCGATTGGTCAGTTGATTTTAGCGAATGTTTGACGGCACATTCACTCTCACAATGATCACAATGCCCTTTTGTTTGAAATTGTCTATAAAAAATACGCACAACAGCAACCAAAATCAAGACAGCTAAAATGAAAGTCGGTAAATTCATCCTTTATGCACCACCATTTCTTTTACTAAATTTAGTTTATTTTGATAAGTTGGCTTGAAAATCAGTAAATAGACAAAATAAGCTGCAGCCATTAATGAAAGATAGGTCCAAACGTTTAAACTTCCGCCTTCAAAGAACAAATGACCAAACTGATAAATCATCATACTGATCACATAAGCAAACCCACATTGATATAAAATAGCTAGCCAGGTCCACTTTACACTCGCCATTTCCCGATGAATCGCCCCAATTGCCGCAAAACAGGGTGCGCAAAGTAAATTAAAAGTTAAGAACGCATAGGCAGAAACAGCCGTAAAATCTAAATGCATTGCTTGCCAAAATTCTTTACCGGTTTCAGAGACTTCACTCGCATTTTTATATAAAATACCAAATGTGTTAATGACATTTTCTTTGGCAATTAAACCTGTCATTGAAGCCACGGCCCCTTGCCAATTGCCCCAACCAAGTGGAATAAATAAAGGAGCAAGTAGATGACCAAAACTAGCCAAAATACTTTGATTGGCAGCCACCATTTGTAAGCGGAAATTAAAGTTCATTGTAAACCAGATAAGCACACTGGTCGCAAAAATAATCGTTCCTGCTTTTTTCACAAAAGAATGTCCACGTTGCATCATTTGTAAAAAGACATTCTTCATTTGTGGAAAATGATAAGGTGGCAATTCCATAATAAATGGTGTCGCTTCTCCACTAAATAGTTTTGTCTTTTTCAAACTTATTGCCGATAAGATAATCGAAATGATGCTAACAAAATACGCTGATGGCGCGACCCAACTATGATGAGGGAAAAAAGCACCAGCTACTAATCCAATAATTGGCAACTTAGCAGAACATGGCATAAAAGTGGTTACCATGATTGTTAAGCGGCGGTCTTTTTCGCTTTCAATGGTTCGTGTCGCCATCACACCCGGAACCCCACAACCAGTTGATACCAAGATTGGGATAAATGATTTACCTGAAAGGCCAAAGCGGCGTAACATTCGGTCCATGACAAAAGCAATTCGAGCCATGTAGCCACAATCTTCCAAAATAGCTAAACAGAAAAATAGCACTAATAGTTGCGGCAAAAAGCCTAACACTGCTCCAACACCTGCAATAATCCCATCCACAATTAAGCCCTGCATCCAAGGCGCTACTTGCCAACTTTCCAAAATTTTGGTCGTCCAATCTGGGACCCACTGACCAAAAAGCACATCATTAATCCAATCAGTCCCCATTGTTCCGACAGTTTGAATGGACAAATAGTAAACCGCCCACATCACAAAGGCAAAAATCGGCAATGCTAGAAAACGATTTGTCACTACTCGATCAATCTTATCACTCAAACTTAACTCAAAACTCGTATTCTTAACTAGACACAGTGCAGTAATTCGACTAATCGCTTCATAACGCTCATTAATCACAATCGCCTCAGCTGTATCATCAAAGATTTTTTCGGTAATTTCAATAATTTCAGCAATTTCTTTTTGCTCTGCTGGTGTTAGCGTTAGTCGGGCATTGACTAATTCATCACGTTCAAAAAGTTTAATCGTCACGAAACGCAAATGTTGTTTGGAAACTTTACCTTCTATAATAGTAGCAATTTCATTGAAGGCTGCTTCCAAACGATCATCATAAGTGACAGTATTGCCAATTTGGGGATTAGCAATCATTTTTTCGCATGCTTTTGTCAATTCCTTCATTCCTTGCTTTTTCAATGCACTCATCGCAACAGCTGGCAGACCTAAAGCATAACTTAATTTTTCAATATTCAATTTTTGGCCCGATTTTCTGACAATATCCATCATATTTAAGCCTAAAATCATCGGTAAGCCGAATTCCATCAATTGCAAAGTAAGATATAAATTGCGCTCTAAATTGGAAGCATCAATAATATTAATAATGCCACTTGCATCATTCGTATATAGATAATCTCTAGCAACGACTTCTTCAGGTGAATAAGAAGACAAGGAATAAATCCCAGGTAAGTCTTGAATACAGATAGTTTTATTTTGCTTTAACAATCCTGATTTACGTTCGACTGTGACTCCGGGCCAATTCCCCACAGATTGATTAGAACCCGTTAATACATTAAAGGTGCTCGTCTTCCCACTATTCGGATTTCCTACTAAGGCAATCTGTTTATTCATCTTCACTCACCTGTCTTTCCACCAATATCAATGTTGCTTCAGCTTTTCGCAAACTTAAATTATAGCCGCGTAAAACCACTTCTATCGGATCTCCCAAAGGCGCAACTTTGCGTACTAAGATTTCTACATTTTTCGTCACACCCATATCCATCAATCGGCGTTTTACTGCACCTTCTCCATGGATGCTAATCACTTTCACGCGTTCACCAATTTTCACTTCATCTAAAGGAATCCACTGCACACGCGTCTTTTTTTCAGTAATTTCAATTTGTGATAATATTTCCGTGGCCAATGCTAAGCGCGAATTTTTCAATACAATGACGCCACTTTCTTTTGATAATTGAATCAAGACGACTTCACTTTTAGGAACAATACCTAAATCTTGTAGACGCTTGGTTACTTTTTCATCCGTTTTAATCTTTGAAATTTCATATATCTGATGCATGTTTGCTTGTAATATATTCATTTTGTTACCTAATTTCATTTCTATTTTTGCAATTGAGAATCATTATCAATAGAATACGCCAAAAACATTGAAATGTCAATGATTTGTGCTTTGTTTCACAAAATAAGAATGATTCTAAATTGCTTCATTGCAAAAATCTTGCTTTTAGATAAAATATTTTGTAATATAATCAAGGATTTTGGAAAAGATAATTTTAATCATAAGGAAGTGCTTATTCATGCCAAAAAATCGAATGGAAGCTTTTAGCGATGGTGTGTTAGCAATTATCATTACAATTATGGTACTCGAATTACACACGCCAAAAGACTTTACTTTTGAAGCAATCAAAGAAGTTATCCCCACCTTTTTTGCCTATATTTTAAGTTATTTATATGTAGGTATTTATTGGAATAATCATCATCATCTAATCTCGACTTTAGAAAAGGTCTCAGGTAAAATTTTGTGGCTAAATCTACATTGGCTATTTTGGATGTCGCTTTTACCAGTAACGACGAGTTGGTTAGGGGTACATTTATTTAAAACTGCCCCAACATTTATGTATGGCTTTGTTTTATTTATGTGTGCCATCTCCTATTACCTATTACAAAATGCCATCCTCGATACCCATGAAGAACATTCATTAATTAAACAACTATTTGGCCGTGATTTGAAGGCAAAGATTTCCATTGCCTCGTATCTCTTATCTGCTTTACTAGCTTTTGTCGCACCGATTGCAAGTTACGTATTATTATTCTGTATCACACTATTATGGATTATTCCGGATACACGAATTGAGAAAATATATAAATAATTATTACTTTGAATTAGATTGCATCATAGAATAACTAATTTGACTAGACAAGTTTTCTTCCTTATAAACACATAGGGATAACTTGTCTTTTTCTTTTGTCAATAGGATAGGCTAGATTTCCGATAAATGTTTCATATCTTTCTTTTGTTTCATATTTCTTGTGCTTGACAAGTTGACACTATACTATATCTTGTGGATGACTCTTGCTTATTTTGTGAATCTAACTATACAAATTTTTGAATATCCACAGTTTAAAATCACAACTTAATATTCTGCAATAAAAATGAAAGCTTAAAATACTAGTCATTGAATTGCTTTCATGAAAATATACAAAACATTCATTTGTATACATTTTTATTGTGAAATACTATCTATTGTGTTTATCCACAAAATCAACCACTATATATTGTGTTTTTATAGTTGACATTTCGTCAAAGAGCATTATACTAATGATATAAAGATTAACGGAGGAAGCAGTCATGAGTATTAAACTATTTTCGAAAAATAATTGTATGCAATGTAAAATGGCAAAACGCTTTTTAACACAAAATCAAATCAGCTTTGAAGAAATCAATATTGACATTCAACCAGAAGCAATTGATTGGCTAAAAGAAAATGGATTTCAAACCGTTCCTGTGGTGACTTCTGACGTAGCTACAATTGTCGGTTTCCGTCCAGATCAATTGAAGTTATTAGCCTAGACAAAATGATTAAAATCATTTATATTCATATGTATAATTGAATGATTTGTATGTTACTAAATAACTACAAATCTTTTTTTATGTTTCATTAAAAAAACAAAAAGGTTGTGAGCGGATGAGTTTAAAAGCACTGAAAGATGTCAGTTACTTTAAATTAAATAATGAAATTAATCGACCAGTGAATGGCCAAATTCCTCTTCAAAAAGATCAAGAAGCACTGCAGGCATTTTTTGAAGAGAATGTAAAACCAAATACGATGACTTTTTCTACTATTAAAGAAAAGTTGGATTATTTAACTACACATGATTACCTTGAAACCGAATTTTTAGCAAAATATAATTTAGCATTTATTGAGAAACTATATACCTATTTATTTGAACAAAATTTCCGTTTCAAATCATTTATGGCAGCTTATAAGTTTTATTCTCAGTACGCCCTTAAAACCAATGATGGGACCACTTATCTAGAAACTTATGAAGATCGCGTCGCCTTTAATGCCCTTTATTTTGCAGATGGTAATGAAGAATTAGCCTTAGCTTTAGCCGATGAAATGATTCATCAACGTTATCAACCAGCAACACCTTCCTTTTTAAATGCCGGTCGTAAACGTCGTGGCGAATTAGTGAGTTGCTTTTTAATCCAAATTACCGATGATATGAACTCTATTGGACGTGGGATTAACTCTGCCTTGCAATTATCACGTATCGGTGGAGGAGTCGGTATCACACTGTCAAACCTACGTGAAGCCGGTGCCCCAATTAAGGGTTATGAAAATGCAGCTAGCGGTGTGATGCCAGTAATGAAATTATTTGAAGATAGTTTTAGTTACTCCAACCAGCTTGGTCAACGTCAAGGCGCTGGGGTGGTTTATCTAAATGTCTTTCATCCAGATATTATCCAATTTTTATCTGCTAAAAAAGAAAATGCTGATGAAAAAATTCGTGTAAAGACCCTTTCGCTAGGTGTATTAGTACCTGATAAATTCTATGAGCTTACACGCAAAAATGAAGATATGTACCTATTTAGTCCATATAGCATTGAACGAGAATACGGCGTCCCATTCTCTTATATCGATATTACGAAAGAATACGATAATCTAGTGGCTAATCCTAATATTCGTAAAACTAAGATTAAAGCCCGTGATTTAGAAAATGAAATCTCTAAATTACAACAAGAATCAGGTTATCCATATGTCGTAAACTTAGATACAGCCAATCGTGCCAATCCAATTGACGGAAAAATTATCATGAGCAATCTATGTTCAGAAATTTTACAAGTTCAACAACCTTCTATTTTAAATGGGAAACAAGAATTTGAGGTTTTAGGTACAGACATTAGCTGTAACTTAGGCTCAACCAATATCGTCAATTTAATGGAAAGTCCTGACTTTGGTAAATCTGTTCGTGTGATGACGCGTGCCTTAACCTATGTCACGGATGCTTCAGATATCGATGTCGTTCCTTCTATTCAAAATGGGAATGCTTTAAGTCATACAATCGGTTTAGGTGCCATGGGCTTACACACCTATTTTGCGAAACATCACATGGCATATGGTTCAAAAGAGTCCATTGAATTTACCGATATTTACTTTATGCTTTTAAATTACTGGACCATTTATGAAAGCATGCAAATTGCCAAGGAACGTAAACAAACTTTCCATCACTTCGAAAAATCAAAATATGCTGATGGTAGCTATTTTGAAAAATATGTAACTGGGCAATTCCAACCAAAATCTGAAAAAGTAAAGGCCTTATTTGAAGGGATCTTTATTCCAGATAGACAAGCCTGGACTGAATTAGCACAACTCGTACAAAAATATGGAATGTATCATCAAAATCGCCTAGCAGTTGCGCCAAATGGTTCAATTTCTTATATTAACGATACCAGTGCCAGCTTACATCCAATCACCCGTTTAATTGAAGAACGTCAAGAAAAGAAAATTGGAAAGATTTATTATCCTGCCCCATTACTTTCTAATGACACAATTAAATATTACACTTCTGCTTATGATATGGATATGCGTAAAGTAATTGATGTATATGCCACTGCGCAACAACATATCGACCAAGGCATGAGTTTAACGCTATTTATGCGCTCAGAAATCCCAGCGGGTCTATATGAATGGAAAACAACAACCAAACAAACAACGCGCGATTTAAATATTTTACGTCACTATGCTTTCCATAAAGGAATTAAATCGATTTATTATATTCGTACTTTCACAGATGATGCAGAAGAAATTGGTAGCAACCAATGTGAAAGTTGTGTCATCTAAAAAGGAGTGAAGAAAATGGCAGAAACTTATTATGCAGCGATTAACTGGAATGAAATTGAAGACATTATCGATAAATCGACTTGGGAAAAATTAACAGAACAATTTTGGCTGGATACACGTATTCCCTTATCCAATGACTTAGATGACTGGCGTGGACTTTCTGAATTAGAAAAGACCACAGTGGGACATGTATTTGGTGGCCTAACCCTTTTAGATACAGTCCAATCAGAAAGTGGGATGGAGCATTTACGCAAAGATGCCCGCACGCCACATGAAGAAGCCGTGTTGAATAATATTCAGTTTATGGAATCTGTACACGCGAAAAGCTACTCTTCTATTTTTAGTACTTTGAATACTAAGTCTGAAATTGAAGAAATATTCGAATGGACGAATACGAATCCCTATTTACAGAAAAAAGCCGAACGAATTAATGAAATCTATAAAAACGGCACGGCGCTAGAAAAGAAAGTAGCCAGCGTCTTTTTGGAAACTTTCCTTTTCTATTCAGGTTTTTATACACCCCTTTACTACTTAGGAAACAATAAATTAGCAAACGTAGCAGAAATTATTAAATTAATTATCCGTGATGAGTCTGTACATGGCACTTATATCGGCTATAAATTCCAATTAGGTTTTAATGAATTATCAGCTGAAGAACAAGAAAATTTACGTGATTGGATGTATGATTTACTTTATGAATTATACGAAAATGAAGAACGCTACACGGAAGAACTTTATGATGAATTAGGCTGGACAGATGAGGTCAAAACTTTCCTACGTTATAACGCCAATAAAGCATTGATGAACTTAGGACAAGATCCACTCTTCCCAGATACTGCTAATGATGTCAATCCGATCGTAATGAATGGGATTTCAACAGGTACAAGTAATCATGATTTCTTCTCGCAAGTCGGCAATGGTTATCTTTTAGGTACCGTCGAAGCAATGAAAGACGAAGATTATCTCATCGGTATGTAAAAAATAGACAGCTTGAAGGAATACTTCTGGCTGTCTATTTTTTGTAGGTCTAAAATCCGTCTCCAGTACAATTGTCTGCAGATTTTATTATTGATATAATCGAATTATCAAAAATTATTACGAGGTGATGATATGGGATTATTTAACGGTTTATTAGGTAATGCAAGTAAAATGAATATCGAAGTAGCTCAAAAGGAATTACAAGATGTCTTAATGCCTGAAGAAAAAGTTGATTTAGCCTTCAAACTCGTCCGCGATTTATTAGTTTTTACTGAAAAAAGACTGATTATTGTCGACAAACAAGGCATGACTGGCAAAAAAGTGGAATATAAATCCATTCCTTACCGCTCTATTTCACGCTTTTCAGTGGAAACAAGTGGTCATTTTGACTTAGATGCTGAGTTAAAAATCTGGATCTCTAGTGCCGAACTACCTGCTGAAAGCTTACAATTCAGAAGTGATGATAGCATTGTGGCCATTCAAAAAGCACTCGCCCAAGCAGTCTTAAACTAAACCTAAAAGAGAACTAGTCCTTTAATTGTTGCGACTAGTCTCTTTTTTACTCTTCACTTAAAAATGCAATGGCTTTTTGATATTTTGCTACTCTTTTTCTATCTCTATCTGTAACATTGGCTAATCTTGAAAGATCAGAATTATGCTTCAAATCGGCCAACTTTACTTGTCTGGCTAATGGATTTTGCTTTACACGTAATATATATTCTTCGTAGTTTTCATTACGTTTCTTAGTTAGGATTCCAACGGCTTGAACAACCTCCTCAGGTAAGCCCTCCTTGCGTAAATCCTCTAGCGTCCAATCCGAATCTTCTACTACATCATGCAATAATGCCACCGTTTTAGCTAGCTCCCCTTCTACCAAACTTGCAACAAAGAGTGGATGCTGGATATAATCCACCCCTGCTTTATCAACTTGACCTTTATGCGCATCCTCTGCTATTTCTAAAGCCTGCTGATATAACAACATTTGACACCTCCCATTCTCTATTTCATATTACAATTCTCATTCTAAATCTATTTTTTTAAAATTCCAATTGCTTTTTTCCAGAAAATAATATAAGATACATTCGTTATAAAAAAGGAGGCATAATTATTATGAATGAATCTTATTTTGATGGTGGTTTAGCTACCTATATCGGCACTTATCTACTAGCGGCAATAATTGCAATTTGTACATTTGGCATCTGCACACCTTGGGGAATTTGCCTACTGTATAATTGGAAAATCAAGCATACCGTCATCAATGGACGCAGACTTTATTTCGATGGAACTGCCATGCAATTATTTGGTAACTGGATCAAATGGTTCCTACTCACCATTATCACTTTAGGTATCTATGGTTTTTGGCTTAATATCAAGCTAGAGCAATGGAAAGTCAAACATACACACTTTATCTAATACGTTTACGGAGGACTTATGAGGATGAAATACTTCTATCTCATGATGCTCCTCTTTAGTTTAATTTGCTTGTTTTTAATTCGCTTCCTTCATGGCTTGCTGCAATATATGCCATTTGCTTTGTGGGAATGATTATCAAGAGAATGAAAAAATTAGTATCCTTATCCAAACATACCAGATTATAAAAATGAAACACAACGGATGTGAATAGATGATGTTTAAGTTAATTATTGTAAGTTTTATTGCTATAATCGTTGTACTTTTTGTCAGATTGTCATATTTAAAATATATCAAGCAAGATTTAGAACAAGAATTAGATAAACTTGAACACAAACAGAAAATGAAAAAAGGTGAAACTAAAATCTAAAAAAAAGCCATGTCACATTTAAACTAGAACGAATCCCTTTTGACTGGCAAGCACTTATTGTGTATATTTTACTTATTTCCATAATTATTTGTCTTATCATAAAATAAATAAATAAACCAACGAGACTGCTGACATATTCGCAAAATACCTCAAAATAAATTAATTAGACAAGGGGTAGTCAAAAGGGTCGTCAAACGCAAAAATCGACACTCCAGAGAAAAGCTAGAGTGCCGATAAACGTTGCTATAACAGTGTTTTGATTGAAATTCTCGTGCAACGACGAAATTAATTTGTGAAACCGTACTTTTTGTTGAAACGATCCACGCGTCCGTCTGCTTGAGTGAATTTTTGACGACCAGTGTAGAATGGGTGTGAATCTGATGTTACTTCGACACGGATTAATGGATAAGTGTTTCCATCTTCCCATTCAACTGTTTCGTTTGAAGTTTTAGTTGAACCTGATAAAAATTTGAATCCTGTTGTAGAATCCATAAATACTACTGGATGATAATCTGGATGAATATTTGCTTTCATGTTTTTCTCTCCTTTGCCCTGGTCCATTTGCTGAGCCAGAGTTATTCTTCGTTGACATACAACAAACTTATCTTAGCAAAATCCATTTGTACTGTCAATCGTTTTAGCTAATTTTTCTTGATATAACGTCTGTTTGGTCGGATGGTTTTTTCTTCATTCTCAAAAGTAATATCTTGAAAGGCTTGGATAAATTCTTCATTATTCTTCGTTTTACGCAAAATCTGAATAAATTGCTCAGTATAATCCAACGAGTCACCGACCATATTCTTACGTAAGCGCCATGTCTCTTCTAGTTGCTCTTCTGACATGAGTAAATCTTCTTTACGTGTACCTGATTTCTTCATATCAATAGCTGGGAAAATACGACGTTCCGCTAGTTGACGAGAAAGCTGTAATTCCATATTTCCTGTACCCTTGAACTCTTCATAAATGACATCATCCATGCGGCTCCCCGTATCCACTAAGGCTGTAGCTAAAATTGTTAAACTACCTCCTTCTTCAATATTACGGGCTGCTCCAAAGAATTTTTTAGGTTTATACAAAGCAGCCGGATCAATCCCACCACTTAAGGTACGACCACTTGGCGGAACAACCAAATTATAAGCACGAGCAAGACGAGTAATACTATCCATCAAAATCACCACATCACGCTTATCTTCTACCAATCGCATCGCACGCTCTAAAACCAACTCCGAAACGCGTGTATGGTTGCTTGGCTGTAAATCAAAAGTAGAATATACGACATCCCCTTTGACACTGCGTTCTAAATCGGTCACTTCTTCCGGGCGTTCGTCAATTAAAAGTACAATCAACTCGACCTCTGGATGATTTTCGGTAATCCCATTGGCAATTTCTTTTAAAATCGTGGTTTTACCAGCCTTTGGAGGAGCCACAATCAAACCACGTTGCCCAAATCCCACAGGCGCAAACATATCAATCATCCGTGTCGTCAAAATATTGCCTTTTGTTGATAATTGAATTTGTTTATTTGGATATAGAGGTGTCAATGCCGGAAAGTGCGGGCGTTGTTTCGCTTCTTCAGGATCTTTTCCATTCACACTTTCAACATGCATCAACCCATAATAACGTTCACTTTCCTTGGGTGGGCGAGCTTTTCCTGCCACTTTATCGCCAATTCGCAACCCGAAACGTCGAATTTGCGAAGAAGAAATATAAATATCTTCAGCACTCGGGCCATAGTTAATTGGTCGCAAAAAGCCATAGCCGTCTTGATGGGTAATGTCTAAGATACCTTCCATATAGAAGAAACCTTGCTTTTCTGCCTGCGCTCGGATAACTGCTAGTGAAAGTTCTTTTTTATTCATTTGACTGTAATATGGAATCTTAAACTCGCGTGCATAAGTATAGATTTCTTTTAAAGTTTTATTTTCCAACTCAGCCATTGTTAAATAATCACTCACGCACAACTCACCCCTCAATCATTTGAATATCTGCCCCTAAAGCAGTTAATTTTTCAATAATATGATCATAGCCACGTAAAATATTTTCTACTTTGGAAATTTTCGTTGTACCTTCTGCCATTAAGCCCGCAATCACAAGAGAAGCCCCCGCACGTAAATCAGAAGCGGCTACCTCTGCACCGGTTAGATGCGCTGTATGACCAAGATACATATAATTTCCTTCAACTTTTGCATTTCCACCCATACGAGCCAATTCAGGAATATGTCCAACACGTTTAGGATAAATCGTATCAATAATTTCTGAAGTACCTTGTGCTTTAAACAGTAATGGTGTAATTGGTTGTTGTAAATCAGTCGCAAATCCAGGATACGGGAAAGTTTTCACGCTGATTGGATTTAACTTTTCTGCAGGATGGACATAAATACTATCTTCAGAAATATCCATTCGCACACCCATTTCTTCTAATTTAGCAATAAAACTTTCTAAGTGTTCAAAAATCACATTTTTTACAGTCACACCTTGACCTACTGCAGCTGCCATTGAAAGATAGGTACCTGCTTCAATACGGTCAGGAATAATCATATGACGACATCCATGTAAATGCTCAACACCTTCAATTCGAATTTCATTGGTCCCAGCCCCACGAATCTTTGCGCCCATATTATTCAATAATGTAGCCACATCAATAATTTCAGGTTCACGAGCGGCATTTTCAATAATCGTCTTGCCTTTTGCCTTCACAGCTGCCAACATCACATTAATTGTAGCACCAATAGAAACCATATCCATATAGATACGTTCTCCTTGAAGACCTTTCTCATCAGTGCGCAAATACATCGCTCCTTGTTCGTTGGTCACTGTGGCACCTAAAGTTTCAAATCCTTTAATATGTAAATCAATTGGACGAGGGCCTAAATTACAGCCACCAGGTAAGCCAACAACCCCTTCACCAAATTTTGCTAATAATGCGCCCATAAAATAGTATGAAGCACGTAAGCTATTGATTTTACCACTTGGCATCGGAATAGAAACAATTTCTCTTGGGTCGATTTCTAAAGTATTATTTTCAAACTTCACTTTTACACCCATAATTTCCAAGATTTCCATTAATGAGTGAACATCTTGAATATCTGGAACCCCCTCTAAGATAACTGGAGAATCCGCTAAAATAGCAGCCGGAATTAAGGCCACCGCACTGTTTTTAGCGCCTGATATCGTTACTTCTCCTTTTAACGGACGATTTCCATTAATGACAATTTTTTTCATATATATTCACCTTTAACTAAAGAATTATTGCGAGATTTTTTACTCATCTTTAATATTTTATCATAGAAAATCTTTAGAAAAAAGAAATAAGAATAAACTCTTAAAAAAACATTTGTCAATTTAATCTACTTGAGAATAAAAAAAGACAGCTATCATCTCAACAATATCTGTCTATTACTGTTCTTAGTCTAATTGATACATTGAAATAATTTGCCCATTATCAGATCCATAGCGAATCTCAGCTAAAAAGCAAGGAACTCCGCTATTAAAATAAGTGGTTTGTTCTATTCTTAAGATTACATGATGCTCATCCACACGCAAATACTTTTTATCATAAAAATCTGGAAAATCGGCGGTAATTTTTAATAATGATTTAGATAATTTCTGCTTCGTTTGAATATATATGTATTCGTAAAGTGAATCTTCTAAATCATCCATTTGTAATTCGGGAAAATATTTTTGAGGGATTAATAAATATTCCATACGTAAAGGTTCATTATTCACATATCTTAAACGAGTAATATCATATGCCAATTCGTTTGGTTTAAGCAGTAATATCGCTGCTTCATCCTCATCAAGCGGACGGACATCAAAAGAAATCATCCGACTACTTACTTTATAATCTTTAGATGATACTAAATGCATATCAATGTCTTTGTTTTGATTTGTCATATAATCAGAATATAGGACTCCTGCATCTTTGACAATTGTCCCGACCCCTTTTTTTGACAATAAAAAGCCCTCCATCGATAAAACTCGTAAGGCTTTTTGTATCGTTATTCTACTCGTATGATACCGTTTAGCCAAGTCAAATTGTTTCGGTAAATAATCTCCGGCATGATAATATCCGGATTGAATTTTTTGTCGGATATCAGCCGAAATCTCCTTATATCCATAATTTCCCATATCAATCCCTCGTTCATAAAAAAACAAGAATAACAATTAAATATATTATTCACTTTTATCTACAATACTATTATACACCAAATAAAAATAAAATGTATCAGTATAAATTAAATAATCATATTATCTTGACAATAATATGGAATAGTTGGATTGAAAGGTGTAAAAAAAACATCACCTACAAAAAATGTAGATGATGCTTTAATTTGCAATTTGCGTAAATCAATTAAGCTTTGTTAGCTGAACCGAACCAGTCAATGTGTTCTTCAGCATCTTTAACGATAGCTGCTTTACCAGGAGCTAATAATTTACGTGGGTCGAATCCTTTACCTTCTAAATCTTTACCAGCTTCGATGTATTCACGAGTAGCTTTAGCAAATGATAATTGGAATTCAGTGTTAACGTTAACTTTAGAAACACCCATTTTAATTGCTTTTTCGATTTGTTCTTGAGGAATACCTGATCCACCATGTAATACTAATGGTACATCGTGACCTACAGCATCAGCAATTGCTTGTAAGTGATCAAAAGCAAGACCTTGCCAGTTTTCTGGGTATACACCGTGAATGTTACCAATACCACAAGCTAAGAAGTCGATACCTGTAGCAACGATTTGTTTACATTCTTCGATATCAGCTAATTCACCAGCACCGATAACGCCGTCTTCTTCACCACCGATTGAACCAACTTCACATTCAACAGAAACACCTTTAGCATGTGCTTTAGCTACAACGTCTTTTGCTTTTTCTAAGTTTTCTTCAAATGGTAAGTGAGAACCATCAAACATTACTGAAGTATAACCAGCTTCGATACATTCTAAAGCTGCTTCGTATGTACCATGGTCTAAGTGTAAAACTACTGGCACAGTGATGTTCATTGATTCGATTAAGTTTTCTACTAAGTTTTTAACAACTTTATAGCCACCCATGTATTTAGCAGCACCCATAGAAGTTTGGATTAAAACTGGCGCATTCTTAGCTTGAGCAGCTTCTAAGAGTGCTTGAGTCCATTCTAAGTTATTTGTGTTAAACGCACCTACAGCGTATCCACCTTTACGTGCTGCCTTGAAAATTTCAGTACCTGATACTAATGGCATAATTAATTCCTCCTAAGTATTAGAAAAACTTTTATTTGTTAAGCTATACTTAACCAACATGTATATTTTAGCAAAATTTTTCACGAATTACTAGCATTATCGCTATAAAAATTTAACTTTTTTCAAAAATAACCGAAAAGAACAGCTTTTCATTTCGAAACATTTTCTGAAAATAAAATTAAGCACCCGACAATTGGCCGAGTGCTAAAAATATATTATTGATTATCTAAAGAAGCTTTAACAAAGGCTTTAATTAAGCGTTGTGGACGGTTAGGACGAGAAATCAACTCTGGATGGAATTGGCAACCAACGAAGAATTTTTTCTCTGGTAATTCCACGATTTCTACTAAGCGATTGTCTGGAGAAACCCCTGAAAAGACTAAGCCGTGTGCTTCAAACATTTCACGGTATTTATTATTGAATTCATAGCGATGACGATGACGTTCTTGTACGACTTCTTGATTATCGTAAGCCGCTGCTGTTTTAGTGCCTTTTTTCAATTTGCATGGATATAAACCTAAACGTAATGTACCACCTAAGTTTTCAACATTTTCTTGGTCGGCCATTAAGTCAATAATATTGTTTTTAATTCCTGGATGATTTTCAGCGGTATGTGCATCTTCTAGACCCACGACATTGCGCGCAAATTCCACACATGCCATTTGCATACCAAGACAAATACCTAAGAATGGAATATCATTTTCACGGGCATAACGAATGGCTTCAATCTTACCTTCTACCCCACGATCACCAAAGCCACCTGGGACTAAGATACCATCTACATCACTTAAGTAATCCGCTACATTTTCACGGGTTAACTCATGCGATTTCACCCATTTCAAATCAATCTCAGCATCAAAGGCAAAACCTGAATGTTTCAAACTTTCAACCACTGAGATATAAGCATCCGGTAATTCGACATATTTACCGACTAAAGCGATTTTGACTGTTTTCTTCAAGTTCAAGACACGATTTTCTAATTCTTTCCATTCAGTCATATCCGCAGCAGGGACATCTAATTTAAGATGATCACAAACAATTTGGTCCATGCCTTGTTTTTGTAAGTTCAATGGAATAGAGTATAAAGTTTCAACATCGCGTGACTCAATCACTGCTTCTGGTGCCACATCACAAAATTGTGCTAATTTATTCTTCGTTCCTTGTGAAATTGGTTGTTCTGTACGTACTACAAGGATGTTTGGTTGAATCCCTAACCCACGTAATTCTTTGACGCTGTGTTGGGTTGGTTTAGTTTTCATTTCACCAGCAGCTTTTAAATACGGAATCAAAGTCGTATGAATATACATCACATTATCAGAACCTACATCTGCCTTCATTTGGCGTAATGCTTCTAAAAATGGTAATGATTCGATATCTCCAACCGTACCACCGACTTCTGTAATAATCACATCAGAATCAGTTAGACTCGCTGCACGCATAATTTTTTCTTTAATTTCATTGGTGATGTGAGGAATCACTTGAACAGTTGCCCCTAAGTATTCCCCTTTACGTTCTTTACGTAGTACTTCTGAATAAATCTTACCTGTCGTAACGTTTGAGTATTTGTTTAAATTAATATCAATGAAACGTTCATAGTGTCCAAGGTCAAGGTCAGTTTCGGCACCATCATCGGTAACAAATACTTCCCCATGTTGATATGGGCTCATCGTACCAGGGTCCACATTAATATATGGGTCGAATTTTTGAATCGTTACTTTCAAGCCACGATTTTTGAGTAGTCGTCCTAATGATGCAGCGACAATTCCTTTACCAATTGAAGAAACAACGCCACCAGTTACAAAGATATATTTTGTCATTTCATTTCTCCTTTACGTGTTTTCAGGAAGATTCATAAAATAAAAGACGCTCCCTATCCAATCAAAATCAGAATGAATAGGGAGCAATTATTTACACGAATCTGACTCTTAAATTTTAAGAGTGCCCAAGCAATATACTACAGGGTCAAGCAAGAGATGTCAACTACTTACTGAAAATTTTCTTGCACCCTAAACAGCTAAAACTAACAAACAAACCGCTGGAAGCTTTGTGCTCCAACGGTTTATTTTCATCTTAATATAATTCTAAGTATTGTTCTCTTTCCCATTCTGAAACAGTTTGTCTGAATGATGCCCATTCCATACGTTTTGCTTCAACAAAGTTAGAGAAGATGTGTTGACCTAAAGCATTTACCATTACAGGGTCTACACGCAATTCTTTAATCGCATTGTGCAATGTAGAAGGAAGATCTTTAATTAATGCTTCTGCGCGTTCTTCTTCATTCATGATGTAGATATTGCGGTCTACTGCTGGTGGTGGTGTTAATTCACGAGTGATACCATCTAAACCAGCTTCTAATAATACAGCCATTGCTAAATATGGGTTAGCAGCTGGGTCTACTGAACGTAATTCTAAACGAGTAGATAAACCACGTGATTCTGGCACACGAATTAATGGTGAACGGTTACGACCTGACCAAGCTACATATACTGGTGCTTCATAACCAGGAACTAAACGTTTGTATGAGTTAACTGTTGGGTTACATACTGCTGTGTAAGCACGAGCATGCTCGATTAATCCACCTAGGAAATGATAAGCTGTTTGACTTAATTGTAATGGACCTTCTGGATCAAAAAAGACATTTTGATCATCTTTGAATAAAGACATATTACAGTGCATACCTGAACCATTGATACCAAATAAAGGTTTTGGCATAAATGTTGCATGTAAGCCATGTTTACGAGCAATTGTTTTAACCACTAATTTGAAGGTTTGGATATTATCACAAGCTTCGATAACATCAGCATATTTGAAGTCAATTTCATGTTGACCAGGTGCTACTTCGTGGTGAGATGCTTCTACTTCAAATCCTAAACTTTCTAACTCTAACACAATATCACGACGGCAATTTTCACCTAAATCGGTTGGTGCAAAGTCAAAGTACCCGCCTTTATCGTTCAATGTCTTCGTTACTTTACCATCTTCATCAAGTTTGAATAAGAAGAATTCTGGTTCAGGACCTAAGTTAAATGCTGTGAAGCCCATTTCTTGCATGTGTTTTAAGGCACGTTTTAAGTTACCACGAGGGTCACCAGCAAAAGGCGTACCATCTGGATTATAAATATCACAGATTAAACGAGCTACTTTTCCATGTTCGCTTTCCCATGGGAAGATCATCCATGTTGATAAATCTGGATATAAATACATATCACTTTCTTCAATACGTACGAAACCTTCAATAGATGAACCGTCGAACATCATTTTGTTTTCTAATACTTTGTTTAATTGACTTACTGGAACTTCAACGTTTTTGATTGTACCCATGATATCTGTAAACATCAAGCGTAAGAAACGTACATTTTCGTCTTTAGCGATGCGTTTGATATCTTCTACAGTATAATTTGCTTTTGCCATAATATCCCGCCTTTATTTTTCTACTCATTTTATTTCCGCAGCATCACAACATACGATTGTTCTGCTGATATGGATGTTGTTGATTTAAACGACTTTGTGTCATCATTTCATCATAAAAAATTCTTCTGACATCTTTATCCGTAAGTGGCTTCTTGGCTTTTTCTGCTTGCTTTTCTTTTTGTTTTAATTCATACATTCGCTTTATACCAGCCATATTTAAGCCGTCTGCTAAGTAATCTTTAATTTCTAACAAAACATCGATGTCATTTAATGAAAACAAGCGACGATTTCCCTCACTACGTTGTGGCTTAATCAGCCCTTGTTCTTCATAGTAACGAATTTGTCTAGCTGACAGATCCGTCAACTTCATCACTGTGCCAATTGGAAAAACAGACAGGCTCTTGCGCAATTCTTTTTCTCCCATCCAATTCCTCCTCGCCTTCGTTTTGTTAGTATATTCTGAAAACTTATCCATACTATACCAAGTTCGGAAATAGTTGTCAACCTCATATGTTAGAAAACCTTACATGAAATAAAAATTTTTTCAAAAAAACTAAATAAGCATTGATTTATCAACATTTATGAACAAAAAATTTTTTATATTTCAAATGAATGGAAACTTTAAATATTGAACGTTATCTGTATAGACCATTTAAAACGTTCATCAAATACACAAAAAAACCAGAAATCGGTCTACATTTACATGTACCGTTTCTGGTTAAGCAATTATTTGGGACTAAAACCACATATAATATATTTTTGTTTGGACTCATCATAATTTTGTGAAGTCACAATTGTTTCACGCTTATATTTATAAATTTCGCTTGCTTGATTATCTGCCAATTCAACCATATAAGGCTCGAATTGTTCCATTAACTGTTGCTTTATAGCCTGAATTAATGCTTCTTTTCCCTTGCTGCTTTTTGCTGAGATACAAACATTTGGGAATAAGGTCGGTACAAAGTCCTCTTCTTTCATCAAGTCTGCTTTATTATAGACGGTTAATACTGGGGTATCGATAATCTCTAGTTGTTGCATTAAATCAAATACTGTTTTTTCGTGTAATAAACGGTCTTTGGCATGCGCATCAACAACATGCAATAGAAAATCCATAGACTTACTTTCTTCAAGCGTTGATTGGAAGGCATCGATTAATTGCGTCGGTAAATCTTGAATAAAACCTACTGTATCTGTAATAGTCATTTCAAACCCTTCTGGAAGTCGCCATTTTTTTGTTAGTGGATCCAAAGTAGCGAAAAGTTGGTCTTGTTCATATGTATTAGCCGTCGTTAATATATTCATAATTGTTGATTTACCAGTGTTTGTATAACCAATTAAACCAATTTGATAGACTTGTTTATTTTTACGTTGCTCTCTTGTACGCTCCCGATGCTGCTCGACTTCTTTTAGTTCATTTCTAATTTGGGTAATTTTATTGCGAATATGCCGACGGTCGACTTCTAGTTTTGTTTCACCAGGACCACGCGTCCCAATGCCCCCACCTAAACGCGACATAGAAGCACCCATCCCAGTTAAACGTGGTAATAAATACTCCAATTGAGCAAGAGAGACTTGTAATTTTCCTTCTTTTGAGCGTGCACGAATCGCAAAAATATCAAGAATCAATTGCACACGATCAAGGACTCTCACCCCTAGTTCTTCGGTCAGTATTTTTCCTTGACGTGGCGTTAACTCATGATTAAAGATGACTAAATTGGCTTCGTAAGCATCAATGAGTTGTTTGAGTTCTGCTAATTTTCCTTTACCTAGAATAGTTTGACGATCAACTTGTGGTCGCTTTTGTTTCAAAATAAAAACGATTTCGCCGTCTGCTGTTTTCGTTAATCCTCGTAATTCGTCCATCGATGTGTCAAAAATTGCAAAGTTCTCTTCCGTTTCCACACCGACTAGAACGACTTTATCTTTTTCAGGCATTTGATTCACCTCTCATCTCTAAATTATTTCCTTAACCAATCACTTATTGCTAATTCTAAGTCAGCTTGATTTTCTGGATGTAAAACTAAATCCACCCAATTCAAGTCCATACGATTTCTAAACCAGGTTAATTGGCGTTTTGCATATCTTCTAGAATTTTGTTGGATGGTTGCAATCACTTCTTCTAAGCTAGCTTTACCATTAAAATACGGCAAAAACTCTTTATAGCCTATTCCATTAGCAGCTTGACTATCTGGATAATCTAGAATAAAACGGGCTTCTTGCTCCAAACCTGACTGCATCATGATTTCGACTCGTTTATTAATTCGCTCATATAATAAAGTCCGCTCAGTATTTAAGCAAATGCCAAATGTATCAAAAATTGCTTCATTGTCTTGTTGGGCAAAAATACTTTTATTAGTCAGTTCAAAAACTTCCAACGCACGAATCACCTTACGTACATTATGGTAATCAATCTTTTCAGCGGCCAAAGAATCAACGCGTGCTAGTTCTTGCCATAATGCCTTATCACCATATTGATCAGCAAACCCCTGATATTTTTGACGAATCGTACCATCTGTATCTTCACTTGCTCCTAATTGATAATCTTCAATCAAAGCCTGTAGATAGAGTCCCGTGCCACCAACGACAATCGGTAAATGCCCACGAGCAGTAATTTCTTGAATTTTTTGTTTTGCCAAGGTAATGAATTCAGACACGTTAAAGCCCTCAGCCACCGTTTTAATATCCAACAAATGATGCATAATTCCTGCCATTTCTTCCCTTGTGACTTTAGCGGTACCAATATCTAGACCTTTGTAAACTTGCATGGAATCGCCATTAATAATTTCCCCATTAAATTTTTGGGCTAACTCGATACTAAGTGCAGTTTTTCCCACCGCAGTAGGACCTGCTATGACAATAATTTTTTCCATTCCACTTTCCTTTATAATGTTTTTGAAAAATAAGCGAGTGGTTTATCTGTCAATTGTTTCATCTGAATTTTGCGTTCATAAATTAATTCAGTTAGTTCATCTGAAAATTGCTCTAAAACCACACGACCGCCTTTATAAGCATAAGCGCCAAATTGGACCGTTTCTTCCGGTGTTAAAACCACTTTTCTAGTTGCAATCTTTTGGAAAAATTCATCTAAAATATGATTTGGTAAGTAAAAGCTATTAGATGAAGCAAACGATTGTAAATAAACATAATCATCAATGGTGATATAGCAATCATCAAAAGCATCAAAACTAACATACTTATCCATCATCATTACTCGTTTTTCAAGTAATTCGCGAATTTTTTTATTCAACAATACTAATAATTCAATTTCTTTGACTTTGTGTTCAAGTATCCGCATCTTGACTTGGCGCGCTTCGTCATATCTTACTCGCAAGCTATTGGTAATTAAGACAATCACCGCCCCTAAAATAACGCCAATAAAAGCAGAAATAACTTCATTTAAAGCAATCCATTTCATTTTATCTATCCTCTTTTTTTCTGATTGATTCTAGAATTAATTATAGCATAAAGCGATAATTTCACCAAAAACAATTTGTTTGACCTTTATTGACCAAAAGTGTATACTTCATATTAGCAATTTACTAAGATATTTGCTAAAATAAGGTAAATGAATTTATGAACAACGATTTTTTCGTTATGAAGGAGGATGCTAGGATGAACTTAATTCCTACAGTTATCGAACAATCATCTCGTGGCGAACGTGCTTATGATATTTACTCTCGCCTATTAAAAGACCGTATCATTATGTTAAGTGGACCGGTTACAGATGATTTAGCCAACTCAATTATCTCTCAATTATTATTCTTAGATGCCCAAGATTCTGAAAAAGACATCTATCTTTACATTAACTCACCTGGTGGTAGTGTAACTGCTGGTTTGGCTATTTACGATACCATGAACTTTGTTAAAGCAGATGTCCAAACCATCGTTATGGGTATGGCTGCCTCTATGGGTAGTTTCTTACTAACTGCTGGTACTAAAGGAAAACGTTTTGCTTTACCTAATGCTGAAATTATGATTCACCAACCACTAGGCGGAGCACAAGGACAAGCAACTGAAATTGAAATTGCTGCCCGTCATATCTTAAAAACACGTGAACGTTTAAATAAAATTTTAGCAGAACGTACTGGTCAACCAATCGAAGTTATCGAAAAAGACACTGATCGCGATAACTTTATGACAGCACAAGAAGCCAAAGATTATGGTTTGATTGATGAAATTATGGTTAGCAGCAAAAACTTAAAATAATTGAATCATTAAATAATTATTGAAGCGACTCCTATTGATTTTTCAGGAGTCGTTTTTCTTTTAAAGATTTTTCAGACATTAAGCCTTAGTTCCTATACTTATTTTTATTTGTATGGTAAAATAATTATTAGTGCAAAACGAAACCAAAGTCTTTGTTGAAAGTGAATACGAGACTTTCAATTCTACTAGCCCCGTTGCTAGCAGATGGAACAATGACTTTCAGAAAAAAATAAAGCCTTGTGCTTAAAATAGAACAAAGGAGATTATTCATGATTTACAAAGTATTTTATCAAGAAACGAAAGATCGTAATCCAAAAAGAGAACAAACAAGAGCGCTTTATCTTGAAGCTGATAATGAAGTAACTGCTCGTCAACTAATTGAAGACCATACCCCATACAATATTGAATACATTCAATTATTAGAAGGCAATCATTTAGCTTACGAACAAGAAAATGCTGACTTCAAATTGATGGAGTTTTAAGATGAAAGTCAATCTTAAAAACAATGAAACAGGTGTTTTTGCGATTGGTGGCTTAGGTGAAATCGGAAAAAACTGTTATGGGGTGCAATTCCAAGATGAGATTCTTTTGATAGATGCCGGAATTAAATTCCCTGAAGATGAGCTTCTTGGCATTGATTATGTCATTTCTGATTACAGCTACATCGTTCAAAACATCCAAAAGGTAAAAGGTTTAATTATCACTCATGGTCACGAAGATCATATTGGCGGTATTCCTTACCTTTTACGTCAAGCTAATATTCCTATTTATGCGGGACCACTGGCTTTGGCATTAATTACCAACAAACTCGAAGAACATGGCTTGTTAAGAGATGCCAAGTTAACGGAAATTAATGAAGATACTGTGCTACGATTCAGAAAAACTTCTGTTAGCTTTTTTAGAACGACGCATAGTATCCCAGATGCGCTTGGTGTTGTTGTAAAAACACCTTCTGGAAATATCGTAGCGACTGGTGACTTTAAATTTGACTTTACGCCTGTTGGTGAACCAGCAAACTTACATCGCATGGCTAAAATTGGTGAAGAAGGTGTGCTTTGCCTACTTTCTGATAGTACCAATGCTGAAATCCCAGCTTTTACCAAATCAGAGCGTACCATTGGCGATTCAATTATTAAAATCGTTGAAAAAATTGAAGGCCGAATTATTTTCGCTAGTTTTGCTTCTAATATTTTTCGTTTACAACAAGCTGCCGATGCCGCAGTAGCCACTGGACGAAAAATTGCCGTTTTTGGTCGCAGTATGGAAAATGCCATCGTGAATGGTCAAAAATTAGGCTATATCAAAGTTCCTAAAGGTACCTTTATCGATGCGAGTGAATTAAATCAATTACCTGCCAATCAAACAATGATTTTATGTACCGGCTCTCAAGGTGAACCGATGGCAGCCTTAAGTCGTATCGCGAACGGCACACATCGCCAAATCAGTATTCATCCTGATGATACGGTCATCTTTTCTAGTTCTCCTATCCCAGGAAACACAACTAGCGTCAATCATTTAATTAATTTACTGCTTGAAGCTGGTGCAAATGTCATCCATGGTAAATTAAATAATATTCATACTTCTGGTCATGGTGGTCAAGAAGAGCAAAAATTAATGTTACGATTGATGAAACCAAAATTCTTTATGCCTGTTCATGGTGAATTTCGTATGTTAAAAATTCATACACAATTAGCCCAAGCAACCGGCGTGCCAAAAGAAAATTGTTTCATTATGGAAAATGGCGATATGCTCGCTTTAACTAGTGATAGCGCCCGACTTGCTGGTCACTTCCACGCAGGTGATGTCTATGTTGATGGTAGTGGGATTGGAGATATCGGTAATGTAGTTTTACGTGATCGCCAAATTCTCTCTGAAGAAGGATTAGTCCTAATTGTTGTAACGGTAGACTTAGAAAAACGTGAATTACTAGCCGGACCAGATATCTTATCACGTGGCTTTATTTACATGCGTGAATCTGGAGAAATGATTAGTGAGGCGCAAGGTATTCTGTATGATGCATTAATGGACGCCTTCAATCAAGAAGGTGAAATAAGTGAGCATCAATTACGTGAAATCCTAACTGATGCGATTGAGCCTTATTTATACGAAAAAACACGTCGTAGTCCGATGATTTTAGCAATGATTATGACACCCGATAAATAAAAAAAAGAGGTCAGGAATTTAACGCCTGACCTCTTTTTTTTATTGCCATAATCCTCTTTCCCTTAAGCTAACATAACTTTCATGTCCAACTACAATATGATCTAAAACTTCCACCCCCATCAATTCTCCACAACGAATCAAGCGTTTTGTAAAGACTTTATCATTTTCTGATGGTTCAGGATTACCACTAGGATGATTATGGCAAACAATTATTCGTGCCGCACTACATCTAACAGCCGCTCTAAAAATTTCCCTAGGATGCGCAATAGACTGATCTAAAGAACCCGTAAACAAACTATTTTTCTGAATAATTTCATTTTTAGTATTTAGATATAAACAAACGAGATGTTCTTGTGGTTCATCTTTCAGTTCAGCAATCATCTGGTGTGCCAACTGAAAACTACTTGATACACGTCCAAATTTAGGCTGACATGATTGATGGATGCGATACCCTAGTTCCATCGCTGCCTGTAATTCAACAGCTTTAATCTGACCAATGCCTTTTATTGATAATAATTCAGGTAAGTCTGCTTGTTTTAATTCAAATAAATTGGGAAAATGCGTTAATACTTTGCCAGCTAACTCAAGGACATTCATTTGTTTCGTCCCTGTACGTAATAAGATAGCTAACAGTTCTTGATCAGATAAAGCATGAACCCCACGCTCAACTAAACGTTCGCGCGGCATTGAACTTGTTGGAATTTCCATAACTATTCACCCCCTTCACTTATAAATTACGCAAAAAAATGCCAAAAGCTTTTCACTAAACAAAAAATCCTATCAAAAGTCAAACAACTCTTGATAGGATAGCCATTTATTAAAATCTTTCAACTACATCATTTAGGCTCTGATAAACACCCACTGTTTTTGCTTTTAAATCCTCCGTTGGCAAAATTAAATCAGGAATCATTACCACATCGATGCTAGCTTGATTCGCAGCCAGGATACCATTTTTAGAATCCTCAAAAATCAAGACTTCTTCTTTTTTAAGACCCAATTTTTCCAAAGCCTTTAAGAAAATTTCTGGATTTGGTTTGGCAAAATGGACGTCTTCTGCAGATACAATACTATCAAACTCATCTTTAATACTAGAATGAGCAAGTAAAATATTAATAAACTTTAAAGTATTACTTGAAGCAATGACCTTGGGAATGTGTAACTCATTTAGACGTGTCATTAAAGCCTCGACCCCTGGTTTCAATGCTACTTTGCCTTGAGAAAAATCAGCAAAAATTTGTTCATGACTTTCATTTACTAAACGATCAACCACTTCTTTACCATATTTTTGATCATAATTTTTATGGTAAGCCGCAATCATCTCTTCATCTGAAATACCAATATATTGGCGGTAAACTTCAAAATCATAGCTAATTCCAAGACGATCAGCTACAACTTGATTAGCATGATAATATGTCATTTCAGTATCAAACAATAGCCCATCCATATCAAAAATAATACCTTTATATTTTTTCATCACACACCTCTACTCTTGTCCTAATAATAATTCCCGAACTTGGGATACAAAATAAAGTGATCCCGTTACCAATAACATGTCCTCTTCTTGCATATTTTCTAAAATTTCCGCAAGTCCAAATTGCCACAATGAAACAACCGATAATTTATCTGGAGCCATTTGTTCGAAGTGCTCAGTCATTTGAATTGATTTGGGATGTTCAAAAGAAGAAACAACAATCTTTACATTTGGAACCTTCAACAACATTTTCAACATGCCATCTACATCTTTAGTTTGCAAGGCTGAAAATAAAACATACTTTTTAAAATCCTTAAATTCATCTAGATTTTCAACTAAACGCGCCATCGCATGATCATTATGTGCGCCATCCAAAATAATTAATGGCTGCTGACTCATTCTTTCCATTCTTGCTGGCCAAAAAGTAGCTTTTAACCCTTGCACAATCCATTTCTCTTGCAGTGGTAACCCAAGAAGCTCACAATATTTTTTAAACAAGAAAATCGCCATGCCTGCATTTTCGATTTGATGATGGCCTAATAACGGTGTAAATAAATTTTTCCTCTCACCATCAGCATCAATATAGTTAAATCGTTCACCCCATTTAGCATCTGGACGTAAATAAGTGACGGAATAATCCTTTTGATAGCTGTATACTGGCGCTTGTTTTTCTTTTGCCACTTGTTCGATCACACTCATAGCAGCTGTTTCAATATTGCCACAAACCACAGGCACTTTATCTTTAATGATTCCTGCTTTTTGAAAGGCAATCTCTTCTAGTGTTTCACCTAAGATATCTTGATGATCTAACCCGATTGTCGTAATGCCTACCAAATCAGGCGTAATTACATTGGTGCAATCCAGTAAGCCCCCTAGTCCCACTTCGATAATTGCGACATCTACTTGTTGTTCATAAAAGTATAAAAATCCCATCGCTGTTAAAATTTCAAATTCAGTAGCCCCGCTTAAATGCGAATCCTCATCTAGCTTTTCTACCACTGCTTTTACACGCCAAGTTAAATCAGCTAATTGCTCTGCTTGAATCATTTGTTGATTAATGGCAATCCGTTCATTAAAACATTCAATATAGGGTGAAGTAAAGGTCCCCACAGTTAAGCCTGTCTGCATGAGCAAATGTTTCAAATAACTCACCGTTGAGCCTTTGCCATTCGTTCCTGCAATATGAATCATGCGAACCTTTTTCTCAGGATTTCCTAGAGCTGATAATATCGCTTCAATTCGATCAAGTCCTGGTCTAGAACCAAATTTTAAACGACTATGAATCCAATTAATTGCTTCTTTTTCTGTAAAACTCACTTTAAAACCTTCTTTTACTAAGCATAAAGGGACACTTGCAAATTGCTATTTACAAATGTCCCCCTTTCTGATTATTGTAATTCTTTTAATTGAGCAATGCGTTGTGCCACTGCTTGTTGTTTTTCAAGATAATCGGCTTCTTTGGCACGTTCTTGGTCAACCACTGCTTGAGGCGCCTTGCTTACAAAACGTTCATTTGCTAATTTACCTTGAACACGTTTCACTTCACCATCTAGTTTGGCTAATTCTTTTTCTAAACGGGCAATTTCTTCGGTTAAATTAATTAAATTTGCCAATGGTAAGTAAATCGTCGCACCAGTAATCACTTGTGACATCGCCATATCTGGTACTTCTAATTCTGTTGTAATCACCAATTCATCTGGATTACAAAAACGCATAATATAATTTTGATTAGCCGTTAAGAAAGCTTGTACTTTTTCATCATTTGCTTGAATGAGAATAGTTACGGCTTTTGATAATGGTGTATTCACTTCAGCACGGATATTTCGAACCGCACGAATCACTTCTTTTAAGACTTCCATTCCTTCAGCAGCTGACTCATCGCTAAATGCATTTACTTCTGGATAACTTGCGACCACGATTGAACCAGTTGTTGTTGGTAATTTAGAGAAAATTTCTTCAGTAACAAACGGCATAATTGGATGTAGTAAACGTACAATATTATCCAATACATATACCAATACTGCTTGATTCATACGTTTAGCTTCTGGATTATCTCCATAAAGCGTTTCTTTACTCATTTCAATGTACCAGTCACAGAAATCATCCCAAATAAAGTTATACAGATTACGGCCAGCTTCACCAAATTCAAAACGATCAAATAAATGCGTTACTTTTTCAATTGTTTCATTTAAGCGAGTTAAAATCCAACGGTCCGCCACACTCTTTTGACCATCAAGATGTAAATCAGCCGCACTCATGCCTTCTACATTCATTAAGACAAAACGTGAAGCATTCCAAATTTTATTAATGAAATTCCAAGCTGCATCCATTTTTTCATAGCTAAAGCGCACATCTTGTCCTGGTGCTGAACCATTAGATAAGAACCAACGTAAAGCATCAGCGCCGTATTTTTCGATGACTTCCATAGGATCAATCCCGTTACCTAAAGATTTACTCATCTTGCGGCCTTGTTCATCACGAATCAATCCATGAATTAATACATTCTTGAATGGACGACTATCCGTAAATTCCAAACTTTGGAAAATCATACGGCTTACCCAGAAGAAGATAATATCATAACCTGTGACTAATGTATTTGTTGGGAAATAACGTTTGAAATCTTCATTCTCCGTATCAGGCCAGCCCATAGTTGAAAATGGCCATAATGCAGAACTAAACCAAGTATCTAATACATCGGAGTCTTGTACCCAGTTTTCACTATCTTCAGGTGCTTGCATGCCGACATACATTTCCCCAGTTTCTTTATGATACCAGGCTGGAATTTGATGCCCCCACCATAATTGACGTGAAATGACCCAATCATGTACATTTTCCATCCAACGTAAGAAAGTTTGGTTAAAACGTGGTGGATAAAATTCAACAGCATCCTCAGTCTCTTGATTTTCGATGGCGCGTTTAGCTAAAGGTGCCATCTTAACAAACCATTGTGTAGATAGACGTGGTTCAACGACTACCCCCGTACGTTCAGAATGACCCACACTATGGACCATTTTTTCAATTTTCACTAAACGACCTAATTCTTCCAATTCTTTAACAATTGCTTTACGAGCTTCAAAACGATCCATACCGGCATATTTTCCAGCTAGTTCGTTCATTGTGCCATCTTCATTCATGACATTCACGCGTGGTAAATCATGACGGTTACCCACTTCAAAGTCATTTGGATCATGTGCTGGTGTAATTTTCACAACCCCTGTTCCAAATTCCATATCAACATAAGTATCCGCCACAACTGGAATTTCTTTATTCACAATTGGTAAGATTACGTTTTTGCCAATTAAATGTTGATAACGTTCATCATCAGGGTGAACAGCCACTGCAGTATCCCCTAGCATCGTTTCTGGACGAGTAGTCGCAATTTCCACAGTACCTGAACCATCTGCTAATTCATAAGTCATGTGGTAAAAAGCACCTTCCACATCTTTATGAATTACTTCAATATCAGAAAGGGCGGTTCTTGCTTTAGGGTCCCAGTTAATAATGTATTCGCCACGATAAATTAAGCCTTTTTCATACAAGGAAACAAAGACTTTACGTACCGCTTTAGATAATCCTTCATCTAAAGTAAAACGTTCACGAGAATAATCTACAGAAATGCCAAGTTTGCCCCATTGTTCACGAATATGAGTGGCATACTCTTCTTTCCAATCCCAAACTTGTTCCACAAATTTTTCACGACCTAAATCATAGCGTGAAATTCCTTGTTCTTGTAATTTAGCTTCCACTTTGGCTTGAGTCGCAATCCCCGCATGGTCCATTCCTGGTAACCATAAAGTATCGTAACCTTGCATACGTTTTTGACGAATAATCATATCTTGTAAAGTCGTATCCCAAGCATGACCTAAGTGTAATTTACCTGTTACATTTGGTGGTGGAATCACAATTGAATAAGGTTTTGCTTTTTTATCGCCACTTGGCTTAAATAAATCTTTTTCTAGCCATTCTTGATAACGGCCAGCCTCTACTTCTTGCGGATTATACTTGCTTGATAGTGTATTTTCTGCCATAATCTTCCTCCTCATTGGTTTCATTTTTATTTATCCGTTGCCTACAATTTAGTTTAAGAGTCCTTAAATTTTCTGATGTTCTGGACAAACTTATCCTTCTCGGTATCAATCAACTAAATACTCGGAAAATTCACCCTCCTGCTTGTGAAAATCTCCTTTCATACGATTTTCTCAGCAGAAGGTAACACATGAATTTTCTCGTATTTGACCAAGTTGATTGATATCCTTTTGCTCGTGGCTGACCGAGTCGCTTCACATCCTTAGAATAAAAAAGTCCTAATGTACAAAAGTTGGACTTTTGTACATTAGGACGTAAATTACGCGGTACCACCTAAATTGTAGTCAATACTACCTCTCAAAAGTGAGTTAACGATCACTACTCGCTTATCTCTACATATACTTTCAAGATAAGTACTCACAAGCTACCTTCATAACGCTTGATTAAAAACCTCACAGCCAAGGGTCTTCTCTCTAAAAATCAATAAACGTTACTACTCCTCTTGATCAACGTAAGCATATTTTACAATGAAGTTGGCCATAAGTCAAACTGCAATGCAATTAACGATTGACAATGGCATCAATTGCGTTTTGATAATTAGGCTCTTGTGTCATTTCAGGGACAATTTCTTCATAAATGATTTTGCCATCACTATTAATCACAAAGACACTGCGCGCATACACATTTAATTCTGGAATCAAAACGCCATAAGCTTGACCAAATGTATTTTCAGGATCATGCAACATCACTAAATCCAAACCTTCCGCTGCACACCAAGATTCCTGTTGTTCTTTCGTATTATTAGAAATTGTGACAAAATTTGCTTCTTCAAACTTAGCCATCATTTCATTAAATTTACGCGTCTGTATAGAACACACTGAAGTATTGATATCTGGCACTACACTGATAATCAAAGGTTTGTCTAATAACTGAGATAAATGAAAAACTTTATCTTTCAAATCCTTTAACTCAAAGTCCACTGCTTGATTTCCTATCTTCAATGGTTCCTTTACTAATGAAAAAGCCTCTCCACGCTTCGTAATTTGCATGTTCATCCATCCCTTTGCTTTTTTCTTTTAGTTTAGCACGAGCCGTTTTTACGAACAAATAAAATGCTTTATTTCTTGTATTCTCGATCAAAGAAAATTAAGGTTTGCAATTCTGTGGTCAAGTCAATATATTGAACTGTGACATCCTTAGGGACATTGACACGGTCAGGAGCAAAACTCAAAATAGCGGTAATATCTGCATCAACAATTTGATTCACTACTTCTTGTGAGAATTTACTAGGCACAGTCGTAATGGCCACGGTGATATTTTCTTGTAGTACCACTTGAGCTAACTCTTCAATACTGTATACGTAAAATCCTTCTACTTCTTGATGGATAAGTTCAGGATTATTATCGAATACTGCCACAATATTTAAATTGCCGTTTCTTCTAAAATTATTCTTGGCTAAGGCTTTTCCCAGATTACCAAACCCAATTAATGCGATTCGTTTTTCTTCTTGCACATCTAGTAAATTGCTAAAAACTTCTATCAGATAAGGCACATCATAACCATACCCACTTCGCCCTAACTCACCAAGATAAGAAAAGTCTCGACGAATCGTTGCTGAAGGAATCTGGGTAATTTCAGCAAAACCTTTAGACTTGATTCTTGTCACACCACTATCTTGCAAAACATTTAGATAGCGTAAATAGACGGGTAGACGTTTAGCCGTTGCTTTGGGTAATTTTTTTTTGGCTTCCATATATATTTTTCCCTTTCATTTTTGTTCATCGTTTCACATTTTGAGTTTATCACGAATAGCACAAACTTACAAGTGCCAAACATTTTTTATTTAATATTTGTGAAAGTGTTTACGATATAGTAAAAAACTGATTGAATCAGCAAATCATATCGCTCAATCAATCAGTTGGATAATTATAATAAATCAGCAAATTCATCACGAACTTCACTAGAATGAGGGGTAATTTCAGATATTTTCAATCCGGCAAGCGCTTCTTGAATCAAACCTTCAACATCAAATCTTTCCTCATACTCATGAACTTTTTCCAATTTTGGCCGTGTTTTAGGTTGTGGTGGAGCAAAAATCGTACAGCAATCTTCAAATGGTTGAATGGCTAATTCGAAAGTATCGATTTGTTGGGCTACTTCTATTATTTCAAGCTTATCCATGGTTGCAACTGGACGCACAACAGGTCGATTGGTCACTTCATTAATTGCAACCATACTTTGCAACGTTTGTGAAGCCACTTGCCCTAAAGACTCACCATTTAAAATAATTAAACCATGACGTAATTTACAAATTTCATCCGTGATTCTTAACATCATTCGTCTCGTTAACGTCATCCAGTAGCCTTGAGGAACGACTTCTTTAATCGTTTCTTGAACTTTAGTAAATGGCACTTCAATAAATTGAATACTACCGACATAAGGCGCTAATTTAGCCGTTAAATCTTTTGCTTTTTGTAAGGCTTGTTCACTCGTATAAGGCGGTGAAGCAAAATGCACGGCTTCAATTTCTACCCCACGTTTCATCGCGAAGTAACCTGCTACAGGAGAATCAATTCCTCCAGATAACATCAACATCCCCTTACCTGAAGTTCCTACAGGCAATCCACCTGCACCTTGAATCGTTTCATAAGAGATATAAGCCGCATCTAAGCGAATTTCTACGCGTAAGTTAATATCTGGACGCTTCATTTGCACTTTAATATCTGGAAAAATATCGATAACCGCATTGCCTAAGGTTAAATTTAACTCTTCACTAGTTTGTTCAAAATCATGGTCACTTCTTTTAGCGGTAATTTTAAAACTTTCCGTCCCAGTATAAATTTCTTTCATCACGCTCTGTACTGCTGTGATAAGTGCAGGGATTGATTTTTCTACCCTGATACTAGGTGAGAAATTTTGAATTCCAAATACTTTCTGTAGTTTTTCAATAACCGCATAGCTATCTTCACCATTGAGTAATAAATGCATCCGATCACGGTCGGCTTTAATCTTGATATTAGGATAATCACTCAAGGCACTTCTGACATTTTGCGCCAGTTGCATAATAAATGATTTACGGTTCTTGCCTTTAGTGGATAATTCTCCATAGCGAACCATAATTTCACTATATTCCAATCTCTTCATCCTTTCTTACATCACTTTGGTAAATTTTTGATATAATTGACGGAACACAATTAAAAATTGCTCTACTTCCGCCATTGTATTACTTTCATCTAAACTGATACGTACTGCACATTTAGCAATTTTATCCTCAACATTCATAGCATGTAAGGTTGAACTAGCCATTTTTTTACGACTAGAGCAAGCACTGGTTGTAGAGATAAAGATTTCTTTTTCCTCCAATGCGTGAACCAATACCTCGCCGCGAATCCCTTTTAAAGCAAAACAAAGAATATGAGGAGCAAAATGATCTACACCAGAAAAAACAACCACTTCTGGATACTTTACAAGTGCAGACTTCAATGAATCTTTTAATTTGGCAACGTTGGCCATTTTTTGTGCTTGCTGATCAAGTTTTAATCGCAAAGCTTTAGCCATCGCCACAATCGCTGGTAAATTTTCGGTACTCGAACGTTGATTTTGTTCTTGTCCCCCACCAGCTAGTAAAGGCATAATTTTACGACCTTGTTTCTTATAAATAAAACCTACACCACGCGGACCATGAAACTTATGAGCAGAAAATGTTGCAAAATCCACACGCTCTGTTAAAAAGTCAGAAAGTGGGATTTGCCCAATTGCCTGTACACTATCCACGTGAAAATGAATTTTAGGAAACGCTGTAAGCACTTCACTAATTGCTTGAATCGGTTGAACACTTCCCACCTCATTATTTACCGCCATGATAGAAACTAAAATAGTATCTTTACGAATCAATTTCTTTAGCTCATCTATCTTCACAAATCCTTGACTATCTACAGGCGCGACACTTATTTCAAAGCCTTGTGCAGCCAATTGTTGACAAGTTTCACTCACTGAAGGATGTTCAATTGCAGAAAAAATAATGTGCTTTCCAAAATTTTGTTTTTCATAAGCAGTTCCCTTAATGATATAATTATTTCCTTCTGTTCCGCCACTTGTAAAAACAATTTCATCTGTATGTACATCAAGTAAGCCTGCAATTTGCTTTCTAGCTTCTTGTAATAACCGATTTGCTTGAGTCCCTAATCGGTGCAAACTTGAGGGATTTCCCATAATCGTTTGGCTAGTTTTCACGTAAGCATCCAAAGCTAAACGATGAATACTCGTCGTTGCACTATTATCAAAATAGATCAAATTAATACCTCCTCGTTCATAAACCTTTATCATTATAGCGACAATTCTCGCGTGTTTCAAGTTAAGTACCTTAGAAAAAAAGAAGAGCAAGACAAACTCACTCTTCTTTCATAGACATAATTATAAGTCATTTTACACTAATTCGCGATGATTGAAATAGAAGTTTTCAATACGCGTAAATGCTCCAGGTTCTACACGTTCTAATGCGGTGCCAATCTCATCAAGTGCCTCTTGATATTGATAAGTATTCGTAAATAAATCTAAGCTTCGATCAATTGAAGCTTTGATATCTGGATGAGAATGACGATAGCGATTTGCATATTGCATCATTTGTTCTGTTAAAGCTGCAGCATCTACCAAATCATGTGTTTCCTTATCAAGCTTATCTAAATCATCTTGACAAGTGTCTACATAACGATTGATGTCTTCCATATTAATGCGGATTTTATTTAATGCTCGATTTAGTCCTTCAACGTGATCTGTCACCATAAAGAAGAATTCTAAGTAATCATTTGGTAATCCAGGTAAGCGTTGTTTTTCGACAAAACGTTTTAAATTACGTAATTGAAACTCAAAACTTTCTACTTTTTCTTGAGCAACTTTTTCACCGCGTCGTAGTTCTCGTAATTCTTCATCAATCTCTACTTGTTGATTCTGAATATCATCTAAAATCTTATAAGCATCTTTATAAAATCCTTGTACTTCAGAATACGGAATCTTATGTCCTTCCATTGCTTCCATCATGCTAGTATTACGACGAACCAATTCATCCACTTCTGTTTGAAAACCACGTACACGTCCCAATTCATTATGGTTTAATGTATAACTTTGAGCAGTGTGATCAATTTCAATCAATAATTGACGATTGTTTTTCGTTGCAAATGCCACATAATCTGCAATAATATCACGATTTTTCAAGACATATTTCTTCGCATCAATCTCGCGCTCCATAATACTATACAAAGCGTCAATGTCGTTAGCTGTATCGCTATTGGCCGGTTCAACTAAATTCACTTCAGTCTTGGCTAAATCACGCATAGAGTTTTCAATTCTTTCGCGTACACGACTGACTTCTGCTAAGAAATTGGTTTCAGGGAAAACGAAATGTGCATCAATAAGCTTTTGATAACCTTCTTCGATTTCTTTTAGTTGATCTGGGAAAGTCTTATTAAGATCTTCGTACAATACCGGCAAGCGATTCATCACATCTTCTAATGTGTAAGTGTGATTTTCAGCTGTTTGTAAAACTTCACGAGCTTCGACGGGATCACCTGAGGTATTAAGAGTTACAAATTGTGTGAATTCAATTTCAATACTTTTTAGCTGCTTTTGTAATTCAGGATAAGCAGGACCAAAAGTATCAGACTCATCTCGCATTCTCTTCTTCAATTCTTGATACTTATCTAAAGCATTTTGAACTTGTAGGGAATTACGTTCTTCACTTTCACGCAACTCTTTAAGACCATTACGAATCTCAGCAACATCTTCTTCCATATTCAGCAAAGCTATTTCTGCTTCTTCAACAGCTTGTTTTGCCTTCATAAAACGGAAGGTTTCATTTAAAGATTCGACTTCTAAAATTTGACTTTCCAAATCAGCAAATGCTGTCGTAGAAAGATCGGTCCATTTTTGATTCCATTCTCTAAAAGTATTCTGACTTTGGCCGACTAGGTGCATTTTCTTCACTTCATCGACCTCTTCAATCACCGGAAGATCAAATAATTGTTCCTTTCGTTGCTCCAATTCATCGAGCCTAGCCAACGTTTTCTTTCTAACAAAATATCCCACAAAGTAAACAATGGCCGCAGCCACAATTATTGCGACGACGATTCCAATAATCAGATTACTTCCCACAATTGATTCCTCCAGTTTCCTAAAAAATACATTTACACAGATGTTCATCAGGTACTACTACAAGAATACTAATTGAAATATAGATATATTTCTGGTCAAAAAGGCATCTGCAATGAATTATATCACAAACTGTCTCATCATTCACTATACTTACTGAAATAAAAGTAAAATTTTTTCAACTTTTTTACAAAGAATTAAGATTTGCTTGATTTTCCATTTAGGATGAAAACAAGACACTCTTAAAAAGGATTATCTCGCAACATTTTTAATTTTTTTCTCATTTTTATCGATAAATATTCATTTTTTTAATAAAAAAGGCTTGATTTATTAATCTATAAACGTTACATTTTAAGAAAACCTTTCTAAAAGGAGGAGATTTAAAAAGTGAAAGTTGCAAAATTTGGAGGAAGTTCACTTGCTAGTTCAGATCAAGTCAGAAAGGTAGTGAACATCATTAAAGACGATCCTCTACGTAGATATATTGTCGTTTCAGCACCCGGAAAGCGTCACAGCGATGATATTAAAGTGACCGATTTATTAATTTCTTTATACGATAAACTAATTGCTGGTAAAGACCCTTCTCGCTTAATTGAAGCAATCTATAATCGTTATGAAGAAATTGGCCAAGCTTTTCACGTAGATGCAAACATTCTTGCTGCCATTCATGAAGATTTGGAAAAATTACGTACACTTGAAACAAGAGGGAATGAACACCTTTATGATATAATCTTATCGCGAGGAGAAGACAACAACGCCCGTTTAATTGCAGGGGTGCTTAAAGCAGAAGGATTGAAAGCACGTTATATTTCACCAAAAGAAATTGGTTTATTTGTAACTGATGAACCTAAAAATGCCCGTATTTTGAACAAAGCTTATCCATTAATCCATAAGTGGGCGAAAAATCCTGATATCTTAGTTATTCCTGGTTTCTTTGGAATTACTGAAGAAGGAAATATTTGTACTTTTTCTCGTGGTGGCTCTGATATTACCGGTGCTATTATCGCTGCTGGGATGAATGCTGAATTATACGAAAACTTTACTGATGTGAATGGTATTTATTCCGCACATCCTGGTATTATCCATGAACCAGAATTAATTAAAGAAATCAGTTACCGAGAAATGCGTGAATTAGCTTATGCAGGTTTTTCCGTCTTCCACGATGAAGCATTAATTCCTTCATTCCAAGCAAAAATTCCAGTGGTGATTAAAAACACTAATAACCCAACGCATCCAGGTACACAAATTGTCCATGAAAAACACAAACATGAAAAAACAGTTGTCGGAATTGCTAGCGACGGTGGATTTAGCATGATTTATATCAGCAAATATCTCATGAACCGTGAAGTAGGCTTTACCTTACGTGTGTTACAGATTCTCAAAGATTTCAATATCAAATATGAACACATGCCTTCTGGAATTGACGATATTTCCATTATTTTGCGGGCTAACCAACTGACAGAAGAAACTGAGGAAGAACTCCTTCGAAAAATCGCCTACGAAATTGATCCCGATGAATTACGCATTAAACACAATATTACCATGGTAGTTGTCGTTGGCGAAGGTATGCGTGAAAAAGTTGGTGTCACTGCTGAAAGTACGGCTGCACTTGCGAGAAAGAAAATTAATATTGAAATGATTAATCAAGGCTCCTCAGAAGTAAGCATCATGTTTGGTATACAAGATAAAGATGAAAAAGCAGCGATTCGTTCACTTTATTACACCTTCTTTGACTAAATTAATAATGATAAAAATCAAGGCAGGAAGACCTAAATATAGTCTTTCCTGCCTTTTTAATGATGTTTTTGTTTTTCAATTTCTTTTCTAATTTTACCTTCAGGAGCATATTTTTCGGTCCAATCTTGAGGTTTTAATACTTTATGCGTAATTTCATCATAATGCGGCTGGCCATCCGGAAAAATCTTCCCCATATTTGCTTGATGAACAATTTTTAGCATCGGATCAGGATCAACACCTAATAGCACAAAAGAACCATAAACAAAATAAAGCAAATCAACTAAAGCATCTACTTGATTGACTAATATCTCCTCATTTGAATCATTGGTAGGGCAACCTTTTGCTAACAACTTTTCTTTACTCTTTTCAATTGCTTGATGCATCTGCGCAACACTTTGTTCAAACATTTGCTCATCACTACTGGTTGCATAAAGTAATTCGATAATCTCTTCTATCTTAAATCCTTGCCGAAAAATCGCTTCTTGAAGAGTGAATGGTGTTGGTTGTTTAGGGGCACGATTATCAAAAATTTGATGAAACTCGCTTGCCATTTGATAAGGAGTCACTATTAACCACTCTTTTCTATATAATATTGAAATGTTTCAATGCATGATAAATGCCATCATGATTATTATCTGTAGTCACATAATCAGCAATTTCTTTCACTTGTTTTTTCGCATTTCCCATAGCCACTCCTAGTCCGACCGATTTTAACATATCGATATCATTAAAATGATCACCAAATGCAGCTACTTCATTCATGGTTAGGCCTAAATAATTCACTAGCGCAACAATCCCTTTATCTTTAGAGCCACCCTTAGGAACAATGTCTACTGATTGCGAAGTCGAACGCTGTATATCACACAATGTCAAACTCTCTTTTAAGCGAGTTAATTCTGACCGAGAAGCCATTAATATGCATTGATAGATTGGCTCTTTAAAATCAGAGACATGCGGATAATAGCGACGTTTACGACGAATAGCCAACCTTTTTAACAACTTTACACCTGTAGAGAGATGCTTGCCTTTTGGTAGACGATATAATAATTTTGCAAAATGTTTTGATTGACCAATGAGCATTGTTAAACTACCCGTCATTTTCTCTCCAGCACCAAATAAAATGTGTTTATGATGTAACTTTGCATAAGATATCACTTGATCTAAGGCTTCTTCATTAAAAGGATGCGCATGAATGACACGATTTTGATAAACAACGTATTGCCCATTATATGTCACATAAAAGTCTAAACCTAACTCACCAACTAAATTCAACACATGGGGATAACCTCGCCCAGTCGCTACACCACAAAGAATGCCTTGCGCTTGAGCTAAAGCAATCGCACGCTTAGTACTTGCTAATACAGAACCATTACTACTAAACAAAGTACCATCAATATCGAAAAAAATGGCTTTAATGTTCATATTTTCGGCGAATTGCCTTCCCTCCTTTTTTCTTTCCAAGGTCATTCTATCATATTATTTGTTATTTGAATACTAAAAAAACTCTATTTGTCAATTTACAATTCAACATAATTTTCATAGTTTATTCCATAAAATTTCAGCTTCACAGCACAATTCTTCACAAACTTTCACCTGATGTCTAGAAATAACTTGTTCTTCGTTATCTGTTATTTCTATTTCATAATAACTATCTACAATATTACCAAATTCAATTTCCTTATCAAATCGAATATTCACATGTTTAATCGTATGTGTGCTCAAGAATTCATAACCTAAAACATCTAAAAGCCAATTGAAATAAATAGCATTATTCACATGTTTGTTGCTATCTATATCATAAAATCTTACTTTGAAAGGACTTGTTTTAGGATTTGAAAGTGGCTGCATTTTATTAAAACGTTTAATCTTTTTAATTTTTTCACTTTCATAAGGTGCGATAATTTCTTCATCCACAGCCTTAATTTTTCGTGTCGATAAATCCATTAATACAAAAACAGAAGATACCGTCACCAAACAATTTCCTGCTTCATCTTCTATAAAAAAATCTCGATAACAAAAATATTTATTATAAGCAGTTGCTAAAGTAGAAAAAATAATTTTCTCACCTAAAAGTGGCAACCGTTTTACTTCTATCTCATAATTTGTAATAACCCAACCTAAATTTAGTTGGTTAACATAGCTGCTTCCACGATTCAAACGATCACTTTGTTCCTCAGATGCTTTAATCATTACTTGAATTAAAGATGGGAGCGTCATTTGTTGATTAATATCACATTCATAATAAGCAATTTCATGTTTGATTGAATATCTTTGTGCCAAATTGTTCATATCCTTCCTTAATTTATATAAAAGTATTATAACAATCTCAAACATAAATGTCTTCAATTAATAAAATAAAAATAAAAAAAACACCTATCATCTGATAAGTGTCTTACTCCGGCAGTAGGACTCGAACCTACGACATCATGATTAACAGTCATGCGCTACTACCAACTGAGCTATGCCGGAAAAATATGAAATTGTTTGATAAAATTTATCAACTCCGGCAGTAGGACTCGAACCTACGACATCATGATTAACAGTCATGCGCTAC
>SAMEA3387512__coassemble_834_pt1 | contig 72851 bp, 68 predicted proteins | sample SAMEA3387512__metabat2_high_PE_013 | metagenome-assembled genome bin SAMEA3387512 (sample SAMEA3387512) | Felis catus | biome: Faeces | place: United Kingdom | collected 2012 | reverse complement strand
GTTTGTCATGAAAAATCATTTAAAAAATTTCTTGACTTTATACCACTATACTTATGTCCTTGTTCGTATTGTACACCTTTGAAAGTGAAAACGCAAACAGATAGCGTAATTATTGTTATAGTATTTTTTAATAATAGCGCTTGTTCAGTAAAGAAGGCATTAATAGTAAAGACAGTACAACTAAATTTGTAATCAAAAAAACTGAGCCAGAAAACCTGACTCAGCAATTTTTAATATTCTTTATTTAAATTTCTTAGCATTTCATCAATTTTATTACCATAATCAATGGATTCATCATAACTAAAGAATAGTTCAGGTGTTTTATATAAGGTTAACACATGACCTAATTCTCGTCTGATAAGCCCAGTTGCTTTTTCTAACCCTTGTTGCGCTTTTGTACGATCTGAAGCCAGGTTAGATAAAATGGTATAGTAAATCGTTGCTTGTTGTAAATCGCCAGTCACACGAACTTCAGTAATGGTTACTTCTTGTACGCGCGGATCACGAACTTTTTTACGCAAGATTTGATTGACTTCTTTTTGAATTTCTTGTGCTAAGCGTCTATCACGATAGTTTGCCATAATTTCCTCCTTAGCAGCTAGTTATTAGTCTACTTTAACTTCTTCCATAATGAAAGCTTCGATAACGTCGTCTACTTTGATATCGTTGAATTTCTCAATCATCGCACCACATTCAAATCCCATTTTGACTTCTTTGACATCATCTTTGAAGCGTTTCAAACTAGCAAGTTGTCCTTCATAAATAACGATACCATCACGAATGACACGTACACCGCTATCTCGTTTAACTGAACCTTCTAATACATAACATCCAGCAATTGTACCAACTTTAGAGACTTTATAAGTTTCACGAACCACCATTTGACCCGTAATTTTTTCTTCGTATTCTGGATCAAGCATCCCTTTCATCGCTGTTTCAATTTCTTCAATCGCTTTATAGATGATACGATGTAAACGAATTTGCACACTTTCAAGTTCGGCTTGCTGTTTCGCTTGTGGAGTAGGTCGTACATTAAAGCCAATGATAATTGCATTAGATGCCGCTGCTAAAGTAACATCACTTTCATTTACCGCCCCAACCGCTGAGTGAACGATATTGACACGAACACCTTCTACATCAATTTTTTGTAATGAGGCAGATAAAGCTTCAGCAGATCCTTGTACGTCCGCTTTAATAATAACATTAACTTCTTTTAATTCACCTTCCTTAAGGCTATCAAATAAGTTATCTAAAGTAACGCGATGTGTAACTGCACGTTGTTGGACTAAAGCACGTTTCGCACGTTCTTCACCAGCAGCACGCGCCGTCTTTTCATCTTCAAAGACAACGAAACGATCACCGGCTTGTGGTACATCATTCAAACCAGTAATTTCCACCGGAGTTGCAGGGCCAGCAGTTTTTTCACGACGTCCTAAGTCATTTGTCATCACGCGGACACGACCAAATGTATTACCGACAACAATTGGATCACCGACATGCATCGTTCCTTGTTGTACTAATAATGTAGCAACTGGTCCTTTACCTTTATCTAGACGGGCTTCAATGACTGTCCCAATTGCACGTTGCGTTGGATCAGCTTTTAAGTCTTCCACCTCAGCAACCAATAGAATCATTTCTAATAATTCATCAATATTTTGACCGAATTTCGCTGAGATTTCTACAAAGATGGTATCGCCACCCCAGCTTTCTGGAATTAATTCATATTCGGTTAATTCTTGCATGACGTGTTGTGGATTAGCCGCTGGTTTATCAATTTTATTTACCGCTACAATAATTGGTACATTGGCGGCTTTGGCGTGGTTAATCGCTTCAATAGTTTGTGGCATAACTCCATCATCAGCCGCTACGACTAAAATAGTGATATCCGTGATACTTGCACCACGAGCACGCATACTTGTGAAGGCTGCGTGTCCAGGTGTATCCAAGAAGGTAATTGGTTTACCATCGATATCAATTTGGTACGCCCCGATATGTTGGGTAATTCCGCCAGCTTCTCCACTTGTTACCCGTGAATTACGTAAAGTATCTAGTAAAGTCGTTTTACCATGGTCAACGTGTCCCATGATGGTCACAACTGGTGGACGTGCCACTAAATTCTCTTCATTGATTTCTTCAGGTTCAAAGAATTTATCAATATCTGCAATATCGACTTGGACTTTTTCTTGCGCATCGATTCCATAGTCTGCTGCTAATAATTCAATGGTATCCGTATCTAATGGTTGGTTTTGGTTCACCATTACGCCCATCATAAATAATTTCTTGATAATTTCAGCTGGTTCACGGTGAATTTTTTTCGCAATTTCAGCGACATTCATACCATCTGTATATTCCAATACTTCTGGTAATTCACGGAACTTGCGTGGTGGCACAGCTGGTTTCTTTTCTTGTTGCTTATTATTTTTGCCTTTTTTGCCCTTGAATTTATTATTTGGTTTGTCGAAATCTTTCTTATTATTCTTTTTAGCATTTCGTCCTCTACCAATATTATCGTCTTCATAGCGATCATTGTTATGTTGTTTTTTCGCTTTGTTTTTTGGTCGCTCTTGTTTACGATTCTCTTGTTCAGCGGCAACTGGGGCAACTTTTTTCGCTTTTTCTGATTTTGAATGATTTTCTTGTTTCATTGATTTTCCTTGCTTTTCAGGTTGACTCACTTGGGATTTCTTTTCCTTTTTATCGTTTGACACATTATCAACAACTTTCATTTCTTGTTTTTCATTTTTAGGCTCCAATTGAGGTTGCTCAATGTTCACTTCTTTTTCACTAACTTTAGCAACCACCTTTTCCTCTGCTTTCTTCTCAACTACTGTAGCTACTTCTGGTTTAGGTGTTTCCTTTTTCTCAGGCTGAACTGGAAGAACTTTTTCAACTGGTTTTTCTTTAGAAACTTTAACTTCAGGTGTTTTCTTCACTTCCGGAACAACTTCTTGCATAGCAACTTCTGCTTTTTTCACTTCAGACACTTTAGGTTGCTTTTCTGAAACAACTTTTTTAGGTGCCTCTTTGACTTCGGTAACTGGTTTAGCAACTATATTTTTGCTTACTGATTCACCTTTTGAAGTATCGTTTGTTCTTTGATTTGCGCCATTTTTGGTATTTTTGCGATTTCGATTATTTGAATTCGTATTTCTTTGTTGTTTATGACGGTTTAGAAAGTTCGGATTGTTTCTTTGGGTTTGGAATTTTTTATGACCATCCGTTTGAACCACTTCACGATTTTGAAACTCGGATTTTAATTGTTGCGCTTCTTCTTTCGTAATTGCACTACGATGATTTTCTACTTCCATTCCAATTGTTTTGGCTTTTTCCACTAATTCTTTACTGGAGACATTTAAATCTTTCGCCAATTCATAAATTCTGACTTTACTCATTCAATCACCTTCCTATTCGTTCAATAATTCCCCCATTTTCTTAGCAAAGCCGTGATCCATCACCGCAATTGCTTTTCTCGGTTTTCCTAAAGCTTGTGTCAATTCAAGACTAGTAAAAGCTTCACTTAGAGGGATTTCATAATATCTTGATTTATCTTGCAATTTCTTTAAGGTATGCTTACCCGCATCACTTGCTACAAAAACATATTTTGCTTTTTGTGCTTGGATTTCTTTGGTAACAAGTTCTTCACCCGTTACTAATTTACCCGCGCGTTGGGCAAGACCTAAAAGATTTAATACTTTTTGTTTATTCATTTCCAAATAACTCTCGACGTGCTTTTTGATGTTTCACATAATCTAGTAATTCTTGATAAAATTCGTCACCTAACGTCACACCAAATTTTTTATCAAAGATGCGTTTTTTCCAAGCAAGTTCAGCTTCTTCTGGCTCCATCGCGATATAGGCACCACGTCCAGGCATTTTACCCGTTGGATCGATGGAAACGACACCTTCTTTTGAGCGCGTAATTCTTAATAATTGTTTTTTAGGAATCACTTCACCGGTTACAACAGAGGTTCTTAAAGGGATTTTTCTTTGCTTCATAGGTACCTCCTATTCTTCAGTTAAAGTTTCATCTTCGCTTTCTAACACTTCTACAGCTTCATCTTGTGCAACTTCCTCAGCTACAACTTCTTCACTAATTTCTTGTGCCACTTCGTCAAACGCTTCTTCTACTAATGATTCATCTACTTCTTCTTGAGCTTCTTGTGCTTCAAGTTGCGCGTAGAATTCTTGCATTTGAGATTCAGGTTTGATATCAATTTTATGGTTGGTTAATTTGGCAGCTAAACGCGCATTTTGACCACGTTTACCAATTGCTAAGGATAATTGATTGTCTGGCACAACAACAGTACATGATTTTGGATTTTCTAAGTCAAAGATTACATCGCTTACTTCTGCTGGATTCAACGCATTGGCAATGTAAACAGCTGGATCTTCATCCCATTCAACGATATCCATGTTTTCACCTTTTAATTCATTGACTACATTTTGGACACGTTGACCTTTTGGACCGACACAAGTACCCACTGGATCAATATCTGCATCAAATGAACGAACCGCAATTTTAGAACGGTCCCCAGCTTCACGGGCAATACTCATGATTTCAACAGTACCATCGTACACTTCTGGGACTTCTTGTTCAAATAAGCGACGTAGTAAATCTGGATGACTACGGCTGACAAAGACTTGAGGACCTTTTGAAGTGTTTTCCACCTTAGATACAAAGACTTTAATACGGTCATGTGGTTGGTAGAATTCATTTAACATTTGGTCTTGTTTAGATAAGACGGCTTCAATCTTACCTAAATTCACGTAGATATAACGGTTATCTTGACGTTCAACGATACCTTGAAGGATTTCTTTTTCATATTGTGAGAATTCTTCATAGATAATGCTACGTTCTGCTTCACGAACACGTTGTAAGATAACTTGTTTAGCAGTTTGAGCGGCAATACGACCGAAATCTTTTGGTGTCACCTCAAAACGAATCTTGTCTCCAATTTCATAATGCGGATTAATCGCACTCGCATCTTTAATTGAAACTTCTAATTGGCTATCCATGACTTCTTCAGTAACTTCTTTTACCGCATAAACATGGATGTCACCTTTCTTTTGATCAAATTCAACTTCCACATTTTGGGCTTGTCCATAGTGGCGTTTATAGGCAGAGATTAAAGCGGCTTCCAAGGCTTCAATCACGATTTCTTTAGCGATACCTTTTTCCGCTTCTAAAGTTTCTAAGGCCTTTAACATTTCTTTACTCATTTGATTTTTTTCCCTCCATAATTAAAACTGAATTGCTAAACGAGCTTTGGCAATATTATTTCGATCAAAAGTGATTTGTTTTTCACGTGTTTTGATGCGGACTTTTAATGTCAATTGATTTTCATCGAAGCTTTCCAAAAATCCTTCATAAACTTTTTCATCTTGAACCGCTTGATATAAAGAGATATGAATGTATTCTCCTAATGCTTTTTCATAATCTTTTTCTTTCTTCAATGGACGTTCTGCTCCTGGTGAAGAAACCTCTAAAAAGTAAGCTTGTGGGATTGGATCAGGATCAACATTATCTAATTTTTCGCTTAATTGTTCACTGACAAGCGCACATTCTTCAATATCAATTCCGCCTTCTTTATCGATAAAGACACGAAGATACCAGCTTTTTCCTTCTTTGACAAATTCTACTTCTACTAATTCAAATCCATGTTCATCAACAATTGGTGTAACTAAATCGGTAACTGTTTGGACAACGCTACTCAAATTATTCAGACCTCCTTTAGTGAACTTCAAGGCTTTTTTTCATTAAAAAGAGTGAGCAACTAAACATCGCTCACTCACCTTCAAGTATCATTACTAATGAAAATATAGCATACTTTTTTCAAAAAATCAAATAGATTGCAAAATTAATCAATGAAAGCTTTAACACGAAAGACGAAAAGATGCCAAACCAATATCAATACGTTTGGCATCTTTATCATTTTCTTCTACTATTTACGGCTGTAGTTCTTCACGTCAGCAACCATGGCATCGATAAACATGTCTAGTAATTCTACATGTGTTTCTTTGCTACCGTAGCGGCGGATATTAACAGTACCTTCTTCCACTTCTTTATCCCCAACCACGATTTGGTAAGGAATTTTTTGCGTTTGAGAAGCACGAATCTTGTAACCCATTTTTTCGTTACGATCATCCACTTCGACACGTAAGCCTTTTTCTTGTAGACGACGTTTAATTTCATAAGCGTAATCACTATGCGCATCCACAGACACAGGAATAATGGTTGCTTGAATTGGCGCTAACCATGTTGGAAAAGCACCTTTATACACTTCTGTTAAGTAAGCGACAAAACGTTCCATAGTTGAGACGATTCCTCGATGGATAACGACTGGGCGGTGGGTATTTTCGCCATCTTCACCCACATATGTTAAATCAAAACGTTCAGGTAATAAGAAGTCTAATTGGATAGTAGATAGTGTTTCTTCCATACCTAGTGCTGTTTTTACTTGGACGTCTAGTTTAGGACCGTAGAATGCTGCTTCTCCTTCTGCTTCAAAGTATTCTAAGCCTAATTCATCCATCGCAGCTTTTAACATGGTTTGGGCATTTTCCCACATAGCATCATCATCAAAGTACTTATGTGTGTTATTAGGATCACGATAACTTAGACGGAAACGATAATCATCAATACCAAAATCATGGTAAACGGAAGTCATTAAGTCTAAAGTACGTTTGAATTCATCTTTAATTTGATCCGGACGCACAAATGTATGTCCATCATTTAAAGTCATTTCACGCACACGTTGTAAACCAGATAAAGCTCCTGATTTTTCATAACGATGCATCATTCCTAATTCAGCAATACGAATTGGTAACTCGCGGTAAGAATGGATGTCATTTTTATAGACCATCATGTGGTGCGGACAGTTCATTGGGCGTAATACCAACATTTCGCCATCGCCCATATCCATTGGTGGGAACATATCTTCATGGTAGTGATCCCAGTGGCCAGAAGTCTTATAAAGGTTCACATCAGCCATCACTGGAGTATAGACATGTTGGTAACCTAAGCTAATTTCTTTATCAACAATGTAGCGTTCAATGATACGACGGATAGTAGCACCTTTTGGTAACCAGAATGGCAAACCCGAACCAACTTCCTTAGATACCATAAATAAATCAAGTTCTTTACCTAATTTACGGTGGTCGCGTTCTTTAGCTTCTTCACGTAAACGCAAGAATTCTTTTAAGTCTTTTTTATCAAAGAAGGCTGTACCATAAACGCGTTGCATCATATGGTTGTCAGAATTTCCGCGCCAGTATGCACCTGCCACTGATAATAATTGGAAGACTTGGATACGACCAGTCGAAGGGACGTGTGGGCCACGGCAAAGGTCTACGAATTCACCTTGTTGGTAAGCAGTAATCACTTCATCTTCAGGTAATTCGGTAATTAATTCCACTTTATATGGATCTTGCGCAAATAATTCTAGTGCTTCTTGTTTTGTTAAGACACGGCGTTCGATTGGCAAGTTTTCTTTCACAATCTTCATCATTTCCGCTTCGATAGCTGGTAGGTCTTCTGCGGTAATTGCATTTTCACCATTATCTGTATCGTAGTAGAAACCAGAATCAATGGCTGGACCAACGCCAAAGTGAATTTTTGGATATAAACGACGCATTGCTTGAGCCATTAAATGCGCACTTGAATGACGTAATAGGCTCAACGCATCTTCATGATCTGGCGTAATAATTTCAATTGCTCCATCTTCATTGATTTCGCGTGTTAAATCAATTAATTGGCCATTTAATTTACCGGCTAAAGCTTTTTTCGCTAAACTTTTTGAAATACCTTCAGCGATTTCTTTCGTCGTGATACCTGCAGCAAATTCTTTGACTGCACCATCTGGAAAAGTAATTTTAATCATCTTGTTTTCCTCCATATTTCTGATGATTCACGTAAAACAAAAAGTCCTAGCATAGCCATCATTCATGACTACACTAGGACGTATCTACGTGGTTCCACCTAATTTTAAGTATTGCTACTCCTTGAAAGTCTTAACGGTCTGCACCGCCCTTAGATTCATAAGGGTCTTGTGAAAGTGGTCTGCCCTTGGTTTTCTCCTAGAAGGTTTTCAGCCACGACCTTCCTCTCTTATCAGAAGACTCTCAAGTTTAGGTGTCTTTCTCATCGATCAATTTACGTTTTCTATTTAAACACCATTTCTTGAAAATTGCAAGAAAAAAATGAAAAGAAATGCTAGAAAAATTGAACAAAAAAATGCCTAGAAGGTTTCCAGACATTTTTGAACTTCTTATTTCTTCCACTCACCGTTTACACCATAAGTGCCTTTTTTCATTTCATTAATAATGACATGAATATGTTCTTTAGGTGCACCAGTATTTTTGTGAACGGCTTCTGTCACATCTTTCATCATGTTTTCTAATTGTTCTTGGCTGCGACCTTCCACTAATTCAATGTGTACGAATGGCATCAAAATTCCTCCTCAAAAATAATCTAATTTTATGATAAACGAACGAACTAAATTGTCAACTATCTTTTAGCTTTTAGTTAAGACTTCGAAAGCAATCACTTATCTTCTTTGTTTGATAACATACTTTTTACTATCAAATGGTAGTTAATCCCCCTAATCTATGCTATAATTTTAAGTCAAGAATTGTTAGGGGTGATTACAATTAACGCAAAAGAACAAGAAATTCAACATTTAAATGCCACACTCGTTAATATAGAACAAGAGAAAAATATCTTAAGTCGAAAATTACAAGAATTAAACGGCCATTTTCAAAGCGATTTAAAAGAATTAGCCGATATAAAAATTCAAACAGGTTCTGAAGAGGCCTTTTACGAATCTGTCGTGGAATATCAAAAACACGAACAAGATTTAATGATGAAATATCAAAATGCTCAATCCCAAGAAAAACGCATCCAAACACTATCTGCCATGCAAAAAAGTCCGTATTTTGCACGGATTGATTTCAAAGAAGAAGCGCTCGACGAAACACTCTACCTGGGAATCGCTTCTTTACGGGATAAAAATGAAGAACCTACCATTATTGACTGGCGTGCACCAATTGCCAACCTATACTATGAAGGTCATCTTGGAAAAGCAAGTTATCAAACCGATCATGACACTTTTGAGGTTGAACTTACTTTAAAACGACAATTCAAAATCACAGATGGCAAACTACAAGCAATGGTCGATACCAATGATACGATTAATGATGAATTTTTGCTTGAAGTATTAGACGGAGCCAGCAGCAATCAAATGAAAAATATCGTGGCGACTATCCAAAAAATGCAAAATACCATCATCCGTGACAGCCACAGTAAGGCCGTCTTAATTCAAGGGATTGCTGGAAGTGGAAAAACCTCAGCACTCTTGCAACGGGTGGCCTATATTTTATACCATAATCGTCAATGGCTAGATGAAAAGCAAGTCCTCGTTTTCTCTCCTAACCGTTTATTTACCGATTATATTTCGATGGTGCTGCCGTCTTTAGGTGAAAGCCAAGTGCCGACCTTTACTTTCAATGATTTTCTACAACAGCTCTTGCCAACGATGGAAATTCCTAAAAATACGATGAGTGAAGAAGAATTTTTGGCTGATTCAGAAAATGCTGTCGATAGCTTTAAACAGAGTGTCACCGCCGTCTATCAAATCAAGCCATATCTCAAGAGCATCACTGCTGTTGGCCCATTGTTTAGAAATCTAAAATTAAACGACCGCACGCTTTTATCTAAAGAACAAATACGTGCTTATTATTTAGAAACCAATCCAAACTTGCCAATTCATCAACGCATGCAACTCTTACAAACAAGGCTATTGAAAAAAATCGGTGGCCTGATGAAAGATGAAGCAAAATTGCCTGAAGTAAAAACGCTTGCTGAAGAAATGCTCCAACAAGCTTTTGAAGATAATCCAAATTTAGAAGCCGACGAAAAAACGGAGCGCAAAATGTTAAAAGAGTTTCGCCAACAAATCGTCAAAAATAAATTTAGAAAAATCAAACGTGCAGTGAAAAATTATACGTTCATCAATTTGGCAGCCCAATATCTACATTTCTTAAAATCTATAGAGCCTGTGTCTGGCATTGATGCAGCAGAATATCAAAACCATCTTTCAGAAGTAAAAAATCGTTTGCGCAACCGCCAATTGACAACCAGCGATGCAACATTATACTTCCTATTGGCAAAAGGACTGTATCCGATCTATATCGAACAAAAAGGGCGCTTTATCTTTATCGATGAAATGCAAGACTTTCCACCAGCCCAAGTCGCTTTATTGCGTAGTTTATATCCAAAAGCAAATATCAGCCTATGCGGGGATTTAAACCAAAAAATCTTTGGCAATGACTCAATTGTCGGCAGCCTCGATCGTCTTTTCCCGGATGTTGAAGTGACTAATTATCAATTAACCACTAGTTATCGGTCTACGCAAGAAATTACAGACTTTGCGAACCAATTTTTATCCCAAGAAGATAAAGTCGTAGCTACTGCGCGCCATGCTAGTCTCCCTACCTTATGGACCCTTGATAAAAGCGAAAAAATCACTTGGTTCAATCAATTTATCCAAGAATGTAGTGCGGAACAACCACATTTACGAACGGCGATTATTTGTAAAACCACGCAAGAATGTCAGGAATTTTACCAACAATTAGATGAGAAACTAAAATCAAAAGTCCAATTGCTTGATTCAGAGGAAACCTTTATGAAGCGTGATATCATGATTATTCCTGCCTATCTTGCAAAAGGCCTGGAATTTGACCGAGTCGTTGCTTGGGATGTTAACCAACAATTCCACACTACACATGACCAATTAATTCTATATACGATATTTACCCGTGCCATGCATGAATTACATATCGTTTCTCAAAAAGGTCATTTAAGTCCTTATTTATTAGACTTAAATCCTGAAAGTTTTCAAACCAAATAATGCTTATCCGTGTCTTTTTTGGGGCACGGATATTCTTTTTCATAGACCAACATTTCTACAAAAATAGTCATGGTTACCTTCATTAATCAAAACACTCCTTTGTCTAGACAGACTGAAGGGGGTGTTCTTTTGCTTTAAGCCTAATTTTTTCTCAAATAAATCGTTTTCTCTCCCTTTTTATTTTGCTCTAGACCTAATCTTTTCATTTTCTGAAATTTCCTTAAAAAAACACTTACGAAGACTTCTTAAATTTTGATAAACTAATTCCTGTTCTGATTGTATATGATTTTGTTAAGTTAATTATCAATCATAAAGAAACAATTCACAAATATATTTAGTTTCGGGGGTTATTATGAAAAGAAAAATTTATCAACATCCATTTTTAATTATGTCGGGATTATATATCGGCGCATTTGTCGGTATGTATAGTGAAACATCTTTAAATATCGCTTTACCTGAACTATCTAAGACTTTTGGTTTACCGATTAGCACCATTCAATTACTCGTAGTCGGGTACATGATGATTATCGGGATTGTCTTACCTTTTGCCAGTCTTTTGATGAAAACATTTAAGGTCAAAACACTGACCTTATTTTCATTAACCAGTTTCTTCATCGGCTCAATTCTGAGTGCCTCTGCGCCAAACTTCGGGCTATTATTAACTGGACGTATGATTCAAGGGATTGGTACAGGATTAATTTTACCGATTCTCTTTGCTTTGACGATGGAAGTCTTCCCTATTCAAAAATTAGGTGCTGCGATGGGAATGGCCGCATTAATCATTATGTTTGCGCCTGCTGTGGGCCCTACTTTAGCGGGAATTTTATTAAGTATTGCTTCATGGCGTTTGATTTTTGCTAGTTTTGCCGTATTTTTAGCCATTGCTTGGATCTTAGCTTTTAATTTTATTGAAAGCCCATTTGAATTAACTAAGCCAAAAATTGATTTACTCAGCACGATTACTTCTGCGCTAGGATTTGGTGGTATCGTCCTTAGTTTTAGTTTAGCCAGTGAGTACTCCTTCCAATCACCTATCGTGGTCTCTTCATTAGTGATTGGTCTGATTGCCTTAATCATTTATGTGGCGCGTCAATTGAAAATGGCGCATCCTATCTTGAACTTAAAAGCATTAGCAAACCCTGGATTTTTAGTAGGTACTTTATTGGTCATGATTAACTTTGGGATTACCTTATCTGCGATGTTTCTATTACCACAATACCTACAAAACGGCTTACTCTTGCCTGTTGCCTTAACTGGGATGATTATGTTACCAGGAGGCATTTTAAATGCAGTAGTTTCATTTGCTTCAGGAAAATTATATGACAAGATGGGGCCAAAAGTCCTTGTGCCACTTGGATTTATCTTTACACTTGTCGGAGCCTTTTTATTTAGCCGCTTCTCAACAGATACTTCGATTGGCTATGTGATTTTCTGCCACTTATTGTTGATGATTGGTATTCCGTTATCCATGTCTCCTGCGCAATCTAGTGGGTTAAGTGCCTTACCTCCACATTTATCAACAGATGGCAGCACGATTATCAATACCTTCCAACAAGTGATCGGGGCTATTTGTACTGCATTAACGACTTGTTTATTACAATTAGGACAATCTGCCAACGCCCAAACGAGTCAACAAGCCTTTGTCAACGGCACACACATGAGTACGTATTTCGTGATCGGGTTAGCTATTCTTGGGCTTATCCTTTCCTTCTTTGTACGTTCACCACAAAAACAGGTGGAAATGACGCAAGAAATCATTCCAGAAAATAATTAACAACAAACAATCGCGAGTATCCCTCAATGGTGGGTTTACTCGCGATTGTTTATTTATTACCTTTTTCAAATCTAGATTTACTAAATCGTGATTTGGTAAATCGCTGTCAACTCAATTATATATAAATATATTTTGGCAAACAAGAAAAAAAAGACCAGACACTTCTTTTAAGCATCCAGTCTCATCATTACAAATATTTTATTCTTCGCCTAAGTCTACATTGTGGTAAACGGATTGAACATCTTCTAAGTCTTCTAAAACATCAATCATTTTTTCAAACTTAGCTAAGTCATCCCCAGTTAATGTCACTTCATTTTGAGGAATCATTTGCATTTCAGCCACGCTAAAGTCAGAGATCCCTTTTTCTTTTAGTGCTTCTTGAATCGCATGGAAATCAGTTGGTTCACCGTAAACCATAATTTGACCATCTTCAGCTTCAACATCACGTACATCGATGTCTTTATCCATTAAATATTCTAGGATTTCATCAGCATCATCGCCTGCAAAACCAAATAATGCTGTATTATCAAACATATAGCTAACTGCACCAGTTACACCCATGTTTCCGCCGTTTTTACCAAAGGCAGCACGGACATCCGCAGCAGTACGGTTGACATTATTTGTTAAAGTATCCACGATGACCATTGAGCCATTTGGTCCGAAACCTTCATAGCGTAATTCTTGGTATTGTTCATCGCCGCCACCTTTTGCTTTTTCAATGGCACGGTCAATGATATGACGTGGTACATTATAAGTTTTCGCTCTTTCAATAACGAAACGTAACTTTTGGTTAGAATGTGGGTCAGGTTCACCCGATTTTGCAGCTGCATAGATTTCGATACCAAATTTCGCATAAATTCGGCTATTATTTGCATCTTTCGCCGTTTTCTTAGCGACGATATTTGCCCATTTACGACCCATAATTTCACTTCGCTTTCTAATAGTTTCATTTCATAAATACTTAAGGTCCACCCCATATTATACCGATATTGTAAGTATCTGTGAAGTTTTTTTCATCAGTTTTTTCATTTTTTTAGATTTGATTTTTCTTCTTCGCGATGTATATGATTCATCTCTGTATAATAATTAACCAATACACCCGAAAGACAACCAAAAAAAAATCAAACCATAAATAGTGAGAATTACACTGAGCACTCGACCAAAAAAAGTCGTTACAACAATATCACCGTATCCAAGAGTCGTTGCTGAAACAAAAGCGTACCATAGACCATCTCCAAAAGACCTGATAGATGGTTCAAGCCAATTTAATAATAAAGCTGAGAAAAAGAGATATAAAATAAATGATAGGACAAACTTGCTAAATCCTGTAACACGGATGATTTTCCATAGAATTTTTAAACGTTTCATTCGTCTACTGTTCCTCTTTGATTAAATTTTCGAATATATTTTGGCATCTGTAACAACAAAGCGATGATTACAGCAAAAACAAATAACTCTTTAGGAAAAAAGAAAGACACAAATATACATCCTAACCATGTATTTTCAATCAGCAGTCCACATATAGCAAAACTAACTATCGCAACTATAAAAACCGTATCTACTTGTGGAAATAATTTTGCTACGAAAAACCCCTGTAAAATACTTGCTAAAGTGATTGGAAAAATGTCTCCACCAGTCCAAGTTGTGTATAAACAGATATCCAAAAACACTAATTTTCCTACAGATAAGAAGAACAAGCTCAAAGCAGTTAATTTTGTAGCGCTGATTGCCAAATTAGTCATTTCATATTGTCCTGAAAACATAAGCTGAGGAACGAATAATATTACAATAAAAATAGCAAGACCTCCAAGTAACAATCTTGTTCGGAGGGATAAAGTAAATGCATTTAGATAAGTTTTTATGATGTTTTTTACTTTTTGATATATAAGTGAAAAAACATATCCATATGCAATAAGAATGGGTAAAAATACCAATTGTTGAATTTTAAAATGAACCTTGCCCATCTTTGTAATAAATGAAGGTTGATCGCTCAAACGCATGAGTATGAAAAACAATCCCACACCATTGATAATATACAAGACATTTAATATTTTTTTCTTCTTTAAATCCATTTTAAACGTATTTTCTGAATAAGATAATAAAAAACGTGTAGGATGTAAAAAATACTTCAATCGATGTTTCCAACTTTGTGAAAAAATTTTCTCATAATTTGTATAAATATAACGCATTTTATCCGCTTGCCAAACTGAACATGCAATGACCGCCCCTAGTAAAGGTGCTTCTGGACCTACCCCTGCTCCGCTCATCAGAACAAGTAATGCCACAATTAAACTTCGCCAAAATTTATGATAAATTACTTTTTGGCTTGTTTTCATTTCCTTCATCGCATCATGTGTCGTAATAGGTAAATTTCCCCAACGCTTTTTCAATCTATATACAACAGCTGTACAGCCAAATACAACCATAAATGTATAAAAAACACGTAATAAAGGATTTGAAAACGAAACATGCCAAATTGCATGAGAAAAATTCCCTTCAAGCATAATAAAAGTGTACGACATTAAACTAATTATTGAACTTAAAAATAATCCATACACAAAAAATACCGTCTTTTTCAATTGCATCCATCCTTCGATATTTTAATCATTGTTCTAAAGTTTTGTTCTTGAATTTGTGAATTCGCCAATCGATAAACTTCATCTGCTCGAATTGTTAATGAAAGACGAGCAGCTTCGAGTTTACCCACTCTAGTAATCAATGGGTACGGCAGTTGCTTTTTCACTTTATTTAAATACACTTGTCCTTTTTCAGTGAAGCCTAATAGTCTTAAACTTGGAGTTTGCCAAGCATTTCGAATTTCATCTTTTCGTACCTTTAGCAAGCAATATAACAGTAAGCGCTGAATACGCGTTCGACTATATCGTTTGCTTTTAAGCTGATTGATAAAGGATTCATAAGAAAAACAGCTTCGAATCAGCTTCTTCATTCTGAAAGCTAGACCTTCTTCCATTTGATAAATTTGCTGTAATTCTGATAAATCCATCGTTAATAGACGAAATTTTAAATATGGAAAGAAATCTTCTAAACTCACTTTTCGTTCGGTTAAATGATCCAAAGAACTTGACGGCACATAAGGGATAATTTCTTCTCCACGAAAGATTCCGCGTCGAATAGCCGTAGCACTTGCAATCCTAGACTCTCCTAATTTTTGTTCATGATAACCACTCTCGATTCGAGGAATGGCTAATAAAGTCATTGGTTTGAGTAGTTCACTATTCGCTTTTGCATAGCTCAAGCCTAGAATATGATTTGGTTGTTTATGATCAAAAGGAATGTCTATTTCTAAAGCTTGAAAAACACGAATCATATTTTCAGCATAGGAAAGTTTTTCATCTGCCATTTGATGAAAAAGTTGATCTAACTGTTGACGATGTTGATGTAAAAAATGCCCAAGATGTTGATAATCCATTTTTTCCTGGCTATCTGTCCCGAAACAAAGACTATCACAGCCAATCGCCGCAAGCATCTTAACCCCACCTTGCGCAAAATAATCCGCCGACTGAACGGCCCATTCAATAGGTAACTCTAAAACAATATCCGCCCCATTGTGTAGGGCACTATTTGCTCGTTGCCATTTATCAACAATTGCCGCTTCCCCACGCTGCAAAAAATTTCCACTCATCGCACAAATCATGACATCCGCTTGAGATTGCAGGCGAGCTTGCTCCAAATGATATCGATGTCCATTATGAAACGGATTATACTCAACAATAACGCCACAGGCTTTCATATACATCCTCCTTCGCAAATAAAAAAGATGATTGAACTTGCCAACCATCTTTTCTTTTTACTGTTTTATTTTTCACAGACAAAGAACCAACGGCGACTTTTTTCATTTGGTTCGCTATCGATAAAATCGGCATAAGCTTCTACTTTTGCAAAGCCGGCATTTTCTAGCATCATTAAATATTGGTTTAATGGATAGGTTCTTTCACGGTGAATCTCGTCACGGCGCTCAAATAAGCCATTCTCATTTTGTACAAAAAACGTTAAGAAATGCTCGATACTATGTGGCACATCTACAGCATAACTATCCCATAAAAAGGCAAAATCCTCTGTTTGATAATGATAGCTATAATCTGGGAAGACTTCATCAATTTGATAAGTAGAATGCACATCGAAAATAAAGATGCCATCTTCTTCTAAGATTTGATACACGCCATCAAAGACTTGTTGGACGGCTTGTTCATCCTCCATATAACAAATCGAATCAGAAAAACAAGTCACCGCTTCATACGTATCAATATCGGTTAAATCCAACATATCTCCTTCAACAAACTGAATATCAACATCGGCTTCTTGGGCGCGTGAACTGGCAATCATTAACATTTCTTCAGATAAATCTAAAGCTGTCACATCAAAACCACTTTTAGCAAAATCTAAAGCTAAGGCCCCCGTTCCACAAGCAAGCTCTAAAATTTTCTTACGGTCACCTAAAAAACGCAACGAAAAATCTAACCAACGTTGATATAACGATGTATCCATGACTTCATCATAGACAAAGGCAAAGGTCTCATAAGCCACTATCATTCACAACCATTTCACTTAAATCTACTAAAGGTGCGTCTGACCAAAGTTTTTCTAATTGATAAAATTCACGTTCACCTTGATTAAAGACATGGACAATGACATCGCCTAAATCAATCAAGACCCATTTGCTTGCCTCTTTACCTTCAACACGTTTGACATCTATTTGATTTTTGTAGGCTTGTTCGACCACTTCATCGACAATTGCATTGATACGACGGTCAGTATTTCCTGAACAAATCACAAAATAATCAGCTAATAAAGAAACTTCATGGACATCTAAGGCAATGATATCTTGTGCGTGTTTGTCATCTACTGCTTTTACAGCTACTTCTAAAATTTGTTTGCTATCTATGGTAATCTCCTCCTAATGTTTGGCTACATAAAAATTATATGTTTCTATTGTTTTTGGATGAATCGCTTGCCCTTTTGAAATCAAGAATTGTAAAGTATGCGTTAATTCATAGCGCACGGCTGCCTCCAAATCGGTAATGGCTAATTCGCGGGCTTCTTCTACTCCTGGAAATTGACGATTTTTTTCCACATAATCCGCTACAAAAATCACTTTATCCAAAAGACTCATTTCGCGTGAACCCGTCGTATGCACGCGAATAGCTTGTAGAATCTCTTCATCCTCAACGCCTAGCTCATCGCGTACAAATTCTGCTCCGACAACGCCATGCCAAATTGCATTATTCCATTTTAGTAAGGCTGGACTAAGCTTTTTACGTTCAATTTCAAAGATAAAATCATCATCGCTACGTTCTTTGGCATAATCATGACATAAAGCTGCGATACTGGCTTTATTAGGATCTGCGCCATATTTTTTTGCTAAAGCCACCGCCATCTCTTCTACACCCAGTACATGCACAAAACGCTTCTCGCTCATCTGCATCTGTACTTGTTGCATCAATTCTTCACGCATCGCTGGATTATATTTTGCTACATCAACTTTCAAGATAAAGCCCCTTTTCTAAAATATAATTTCGCACAGCCTCAGGTACAAGATAACGAATCGAACACCCTTGTGCAATCTTTTTACGGATTAAACTAGAAGACAAATCCATCATTGGCGCATCTAACCAAATAATTGGATAAGGGGTATCAATTGTATATCCAGGCCTTTTAACACCCACAAATTGCACCATTTCGACTAATTCATCAATTTTATACCACTTTGGTAAATATTCTACCATATCCCCGCCAATGATAAAATAATAATCGGTATCAGGATTTTGGGCAATCAATGCTTTCATGGTGTCATAAGTATAGCTTTTTCCTTTGCGTTGTAACTCGGCTTGTTCGATATCAAATAAAGGATTGTCCGCGATGGCTAATTTTAGCATATTCAACCGGTGTTCAGCCTCAATTGTGTCCTTTTCATCAACATGGGGTGGTAAATACTCAGGCATCAGATAAACCTTTTCTAAATTTAAAGCCGTCCCCACTTGATCGGCAATTAATAGGTGTTGATTGTGAACCGGATTAAAATTACCCCCTAATATGCCCACTTGCTTTCTTGGCTGCGTCGTTTGTACTTGAATTAATGGTTCAACTTCAGTGATAAACTTTGCTTTCAAACAATTCATCCCTCATCTAATCTTACAATAATTTCAATTGTTGCGTCAGGCGTTGGTATTTTTCTTTACTTGAAGCTTTGTATAAAACAATGACCCGCCCGATGACTTGTACGACTTCACTGTTTGTCGCTTGTGCAATCTCTAATGCGGCTTCATCTGCTACTTCATCGGTATTTTGTAACAATGAAACTTTGATTAATTCGCGTTTTTCTAGTGCTTCAGCAATTTGGGTATTCATCGCAACGTTTACGCCACCTTTACCAATTTGAAAAATCGGTTGTAAATGATGGGCTTGACTTCTTAAAAATCTCTTTTGTTTTCCCGTTAACATATCTTTCTCACTTTCTTTATATTAATGCTTTACGAACAATAACGTCGACTCCCTTAGGTGCATATCCAGCTACAATTCCTGGTTGGCGAACTGTAATCCAACCAAGCCCAGCAAAGACGACATCTGTTTTTTCTTTAATTGCAAATTCAAATCGCACCAATTCTGGAAAATCAGCAACTTCATCTTTTTGCGGCGGGGTTAATAAACTACCCACATGTTTTTGGTAAAATTCATCTGCTCCTTGCATTTTGGTACGATGAATATTTAAATCATTCGAAACATAAGCGACAAATGAACCTTTCTCTCCGCTCACATAGTCAAATCGTGCCAAACCGCCTAAAAAGAGCGTTTGACCTTCATTTAGCTGATAAACTTTTGGCTTAATTTCTTTTTGTGGTGCCGTTAGTTTCAAATCTTTTTTCCCTAAGTAATGCGCCATTTGATGACGGTGGATAATCCCCGGTGTGTCAATTAAAAAATGTCCATCATCAAGCGGAATTTCAATCTTATCTAAAGTCGTTCCTGGAAAACGTGAAGTCGTAATCACATCTTTCACATTGGCAACTTTAGAGATAATTTGATTGATTAAAGTTGATTTTCCAACATTGGTTACACCTACAACATACACATCACGGTCCTCGCGGTATGCTTCTATTTTTTCTAGTACTTCATCCATTTCATGGGCTTTTTTCGCACTTGTCAGTAAGATATCCACTGGACGTAAGCCTAGTTCATGGGCACGTTCTCGCATCCATTGGGTTAATTTCCCACGTTTTAATGATTTTGGCAAGACGTCCACTTTATTGCCAATCATTAAAACTGGATTTTTACCAACAAAACGATGCAAACCAGGGATAATCGAACCATTAAAATCAAAAATATCCACAACATTGACAATTAAGGCGTCATGCTCTCCAATTTCATTTAATAAACGCAAAAAATCATCATCGGTAAGGGAGACATCTTGAATTTCGTTATAATGACGTAATCTAAAACAACGCTGACAATAGACTTCATCATTAGCAATTCCTTTTTCTAGTGCGGACTTAGGTGTATATCCTAACTCGCTGGGATTTTCTGTTTGGATTTGCGCGCCACAACCAATACAATGTAAGGCTTCACTCATTTTCAATTTCTCCTTTCCAAATCATATCTTGATGTTTTTTCAACAAATGATTCATCACCACTTTTTCACGCATTCGATTGATTCTAGTATTCCAAGCATCTGTTTTGACAATCGGTTTTACCAAAACGCTACGTACCTTGGCTGCATGGGAAGCACGTATATCAGTCATTAATTGATCACCTACCATAATGACTTGTTCAGGCTGTAAATTTAACTGTTTCATTGCTCGACGAATCCCTAAGCCAAATGGTTTCATCGCTCTAGAAATAAAGTCAAGGCCAAATGGTTTTACTGCCCGTGCAACTCGGCTTGCTTTATTGTTTGAAACAACAATCACCGGAATATTCGCCTCTTTCATTTCCTCTAACCATGCCCGTAATTCAGGCGTACCATCTGGATTATTCCAAGCAATTAAAGTATTATCTAAATCTGTTAAAACAGCCTTTATCCCTAATTTTTTCAATTGTTCAGGGGTAATTTGATAAATCGACGACACCATCCAAGTCGGTTTATATTTTAAAAACATAAAAACTCCTATCTACAAAAATTTAGGAGCATCTCATGCGGACACTCCTTGCTAAATAAAAATTATACACTATTTACTTGTGAATTACTAGCAAAAAAGGATGAGCCATTTCTTCTGACTCATCCTTTTGCGACTTAATTAAAAGTTTTGTCTAAATCTGTTTCAGGGTTGACATATGGCCATTCATTGAAGTGTTTAAGCATTTCTTTATACTCTTCGTCGGCCACACGATAGAATGTACTTGTCATACCATTGCGAAAGGATTTATAGCCATAACCTTTGTCTTGAATATTTTCAGGGATTAAGGCTGCATAATAGGATTTCATTTGTGCATCAATAATATTTGTAAAATGTCCGCTCAAGCCTTGAACATCTTCAAAGAATTTTTCATAATGTGCAATTCCTTCCATTAAAATCACGGCATTATTGCTATCTGCCATTTATTCTGGTGCCATATGTTGGCTTAATACAGGTGCATTTGACCCAGGAGATAGGTTTTCATTAGACCCACGAACCATTTGATGTGGCACTAACTGATTCGCCACTGTTCCTAAATGATTGTAACCATTAAATAACCTCTATTTGATAATTTAAAATCACGAATTTTTCACTCCCATTTCACACACAGATTGCAGCATAGAGTCTTTACCAGGTAAATCAATAACGCTTATCTATGTAAATCATTTTGTTTACATATAAAAAAAGGCGACAACAAGCCACCTTTTTTTACTTTATTCAATTGTAAATAATTTTGCTTGTTCCAATAAAGCCCCCACCATCAACAGAAGATCTTCACGTCCTTTAGAAGCCATAAATTGAACACCCACCGGTAAATCATTCACTCGACCTGTTGGCAAACTGATTGCAGGTTGTCCAGTTAAATTAGCTAATTGCGTATAAGGCGTAATAGAAAGGCTTTTAGCAAACATATCATAGACTAGTATTTCTTTTTCTTTTGGGGATAATTCATGTGAAAATCGTAATTTCTCCCCTATCTTAGGAGAATAAAATGCTGTATCGACACTCGGAGCTGCTTGCGCTGTACTAGGAGTTAAGAATAAATCATACGCTTTAAATAGGCTTTCTGTTTTCGCTGCTATTTCATCCCAATACTGCAGACTTAATACATAATCACTTGCTTTTAAATCAAGTCCGAATTGATACATCGCCCAGGTCATCTCTTCCATATCTTGATTCGTTAATGGTCGCTTTAATTTTGCCTGCATTTCTTGAAACATCGCCGCTGTATCTGCCGCATTCATCCGATAATATTGCTTCATCAAAGTGACCATATTTACTGGATAAGGGATTTCCTCCACATCAAAGCCCTCTTTTTTCAAGAAATCAACTATTTTAAGCGTCTCAGCTCTTACACGATAATCTAAATCACTTACTTTATTATTCAAACAATAAGCAATGCGAAGAGGATAACGAACCGCCTTTTCATAATGCATCCATTCACGTTTTGGTGCTTGATAGGGTGCTTCTGGTTGGCTCGTTCGCAAATTATAAAATACATTCTCTGTATCACGAATAGATTTCGTTAAGGCAAATGCTATCGAAGCACCTTGCCATGAACGCCAATTTCCTGGCCCCACTGGCATACTTCCACGGGTCGGTTTTAAACCAATCAAGCCACAAAAACTTGCTGGAATACGAATAGATCCGCCGCCATCACTTGCTGTGGCTATCGGTAAAATCCCACTAGCCACTAATGCTGCAGCCCCACCACTGGACCCGCCAGCAAATCGTGTCGTATCAAAAGGATTTAAGCAATTCCCGTAAAGTTTAGAATCCGTAATATTTTTAAACCCATATTCTGGCACATTACTCTGACCAATTGGAACAAAGCCTAAATTTTCAATTCCTTGTACAAAATAATCAGTCACTTTCGCTTTATTTTCAGCTAAAAGTAACGATCCGGCAGTACTTGGCCAACCTTTTTTCGATTGCCCCAAAGCCTTTAAAGCAATGGGTAATCCTGCAAAAACAGTTCTACTCAATTTATCCTGATTTTTTCGATAATATTTTTTTGCTCCAGATAAATCAAGATAGGTCCAAGCATTTAATTTTGGTTGTAATTGATTGGATTTCGTTTCAATATCTGTGAGCAATTCCTCAAAACTAATCTTTTGCGCACGTAATAATTCGGCCATCGCTGTAGCATCTTGCATAAAATCACCTACCATGGAATTTCTGTTGATAACTTAGCCGCAAAATCTTTATATTGATTTCGCTCAGCCAATCTTGCCTGTCTACGCTTTTCGTAACCCGCACAAACCATTTTTTCCTCTTCAGTTTCTGGAATAACAGCCGGCACCTGGAATTCTGTTTCTTCATTCATAAAAGAAGGTACTGCAACAAACGTCGTAAAACAAGTAGCGGCTAAATAACGCTCACCGGTGACTAAGTCTTCGCCCACAACTTTTACAAAGACTTCCATTGATTTATGATGGGCGCCACTAACAAAGGTTTCAATACATGCAGAATGATTTGCATGTAAGGGCTTTAGAAAATTTAAAGAATCAATGGACGCCGTGACCGCACCACGCCTACAATGTCTTGAAATAGAAATCGACGAAGCATCGTCAATCCACGCTGTTAATTTACCGCCATATAAAAAGCCAAATGGATTAAGATCAAAAGGAAAAATGCGATGGGTTTGAATCACCTTAGACTCTCGACAAAATTTACGCTCTCCCATAAAACTCACCAAACTCTCTATAAAATAATCATTGTCACAAATGATTATACAAAAAATTAAACAAAAAGTATAATATCCAAGCCTGATTTTAGCAAAAAAAGAACCTTAAGCTCGAAAATGTTGCTTAAGATTCTTAAACTATAATCTATAAAACTTTACTTAAAAAATCTTTGGTACGATTATGCTGTGGATTGCCAAAAACTTCTTCTGGCGTCCCTTCTTCAACAATGTATCCACCATCCATAAAGACGATTTTATCTCCGACTTCTTTGGCAAATCCCATTTCATGCGTTACGATTACCATAGTCATCCCTTCTTTAGCAAGTCGTTGCATGACACCAAGTACTTCCCCCACCATCTCAGGGTCTAGGGCTGAAGTTGGTTCATCAAATAGCATCACATCTGGTTTCATTGCCAAGGCTCTGGCAATCGCAATTCTTTGTTGTTGCCCACCAGATAATGACTGCGGATAGGCATTGGCTTTATCCGGTAGCCCTACTGTTTGCAATAACTCTTTGGCATAAGTTTCAGCCGCTTGTTTATTTTCTTTTTTGACCTTTACTGGTGACAAGGTAATATTGTCTAATACGGACATATTAGGGAATAGATTAAAGTTTTGGAAAACCATCCCCATTTTTTCACGCATCTTAAAGATATCATTTTTTGGATCGGTAATATCTTGGCCTTCAAATAAAATCTGTCCAGAAGTTGGTGTTTCAAGCAAATTCATACAACGTAAAAAGGTACTCTTACCAGAACCAGACGGACCAATAATAACTACCACTTCACCTTGTTTGATTTCATAATTAATATCCTTTAAGACTTCATTCTCACCAAATTTTTTGCTTAAATGTTCAACTTTAATAATTGTTTCCATCTGAAATCCCCCTATTTACGATAACCTTTACCTAGTTTTTTCTCCCAAGCATTCAAGATTCTTGAAGTCGTGAAAGTCAAAATAAAGTAAATGGCCGCAGCAACATATAAAGGAGTCAACGGAATATAAGAAGAACTTATCACGATTTGAGCACTATTCATTAATTCATAGATACCGATTGTTGATAATAGTGATGAGTCTTTAATCAACACAATGAACTCATTTCCTAAAGGCGGTAAAATATTCCGTAAAGCTTGTGGCAAAATAACATATCGCATGGCTTGAGCTGGACGTAAACCTAGTGAGGCCGCAGCTTCTTGTTGTCCAAAATCAACCGCGTTAATCCCCCCACGAACGATTTCCGCTACATACGCCCCAGAGTTCAATGAAATGGCGATAATCCCTGGAAATAGTCGGCCAAAATCAAGGCTCAAAATACCTAAATCAACAGTAGGCAGTTTAAATAATCCTTGAAGCAAACCAAACGCGATTAAAATTTGCACAAGCATCGGTGTACCACGCAACACTTCAATATAAATATTAGCAAACCAACGTAATGGCTTGATTTTTGATAATTTCATCAAAGCGATCACCACACCAATGATGGTCCCTAAAATAACAGTAATCACCGAGATAATTAAAGTGATGATTGTACCCGATATAAAATACGGATAAAATTCCTTTAAGAAAGAAAAATCCATGGTTAAAACTCCAATCTATTTGCTTGCTTGTTTATCAGCAAGTTCTGTATTCTTTTCGATGAATTCATTAATCTTGCCTTCATCTTTTAACTTATTGATTACTTTATCAATTTTTGCTTTTAATTCTTTGCTATCTTTTTTCAAAGCGATGGCATATGATTCGTTATCACTTGATGTTAATTTTGCATCCGCGATTGCTAATTCAGGGTTTTGTTCTACATAAGATTTGGCAACAGCACTTTCTAAAACTAAAGCATCAAGAGAACCTTGTTTTACTTCGACAATTAAGTTTGGCACTTTGGCTAATGAAACTAATTGTGCTTTTGGTAATTGACTAGTTACGACAGATTCTTGAACAGAACCTTTTTGCGCCCCTACTTTTTTATCTGCTAATGCTTTCACATCGGCATATTTTTCAGCATTTTCTTTCTTCACAACAACTAATTGTTCTGGAACAAAATAGTTTTCAGAGAAGTCAAAAGTTTTCTTACGTTTATCTGTAGCAGAAATTCCTGAAATCGCCACGTCAGCTTTTCCTTGATCAAGAGCGGTCAATACAGCGTTAAACTCCATATCCATAAATTCAACCTTAACGCCTAATTCTTTACCGATTTCATTTGCTAAATCCACATCAGCACCAACAATTTTATCTTTGCCGTTCACTTTCGCATGGAATTCAAATGGTGCAAAATCTGCAGAAGTCGCTACTTTCAATACCTTTGCATCTTGAATTTGTTTTAATTGATTACTGCTTTCTTTTTTGTCTGAAGAACCACAAGCAGCTAGAGCAAATGTTAAAGCTGCCACTCCTACTAAACCAAATACTTTTTTCATATGAGACACTCCTTATTTTTATGCATTTTTATTTAATATTTCAACTATATTATGCATATTAACACATAATCATGAAAAAAGAAACTAAAACATGCAAAAAAATTGAATATTTTTTCATCATTTTTTGGTAACGTTTTCTATTAATAACTAAATCATCCGTATAATACTAAGAAATTATACCATTCAATCAGCAATTAATATTTATGCAAAAACAATATACAAAAAAAAGCGAAGAAGCCTAGTATAAGGTTCCTTCACTTTCACTTAATATTTTCTAAACCGTTGATAGCGTCGTTTGAGTAATTCCTCAACTGAAAACTGACATAATTGCTTCAGTGTATAGACTAATTCTATGCGTACTTGATCAATGATTTCTTGATGGGTCAACGCTCTTTCTTGTATGACTTCAGGAATCACTTTATCAATAATCCCTAATTCATTTAATTCTTTTGCTGTGATTTTCATTAATTCACTAGCTTCATTTGCTCTTGAACCATCTTTCCATAATATAGAAGCAAATCCTTCTGATGAAAGTATCGCATATATGGCGTGCTCCATCATCCAGACCTCATCTCCTAAAGCTAAAGCCAAGGCACCACCACTACCCCCTTCGCCAATAATAATAGCAATAATTGGCACTTTTAAGTCAGACATTTCAAGAAGATTCCTAGCAATGGCTTCTCCCTCACCACGTTCTTCAGCACCGATCCCACAGTAGGCTCCAGCGGTATTAATAAAGGTAATCACTGGACGATGAAATTTTTCAGCTTGTTTCATTAATCTGAGCGCTTTTCGGTAACCTTCAGGATGTGCCTGTCCAAAGTTGCGTCGGAGATTTTCTGGTAGATTTTTACCTTTTTGGATACCTATAACAGTCACCGGTTTTTGATCTAATAAAGCAATTCCACCAACGACAGCTTCATCATCAGCAAATAGACGATCCCCATGAAACTCTTGAAAATCAGTAAATACTTGTTCAAAAAAATCCAGAGCAGTCAAACGATCTTGTTTACGAGCTAACTTGACAATCTCAGCAGCTGATTTACTCATTTGGCAACCATCCTTTCTGCGTATGAAGTTTGATAATATTGCTTAAACGTGTGCGTAACTCGTTTCTTGGAACAATTTGATCAATAAAACCATGCGCTAATAAAAATTCAGCTTTCTGAAAATTATCAGGTAATTCTTGTTTTAAAGTTTGTTCAATCACACGTCGCCCAGCAAAACCTATCAACACCCGAGGTTCAGCTAAAATGACATCGCCTTGCATAGCAAAACTAGCAGTAACACCACCAGTCGTAGGGTCGGTTAAAACCGTAATATAACATAAACCTGCATTGCTATGCGCCTTTACTGCAGCAGAAATTTTAGCCATTTGCATCAATGAAAAGATTCCTTCTTGCATCCTAGCCCCACCAGAAGCGGTAAACAAGACTACCGGCAAAGACTTTTGCGTGGCATATTCAAAAAGACGGGTAATCTTCTCACCAACAACAGTCCCCATACTACCCATAATAAAGTTTGCATCCATGATACCAATCGCAATGGTTTGTTCATCAATTCTAGCAATTCCCGTTAAAACTGCTTCATTTAAGTGAGTTTTACTTTGCATTTGGCTAATTTTTTCTTGATAACCGGGAAACTGTAAAGGATCTTTGGTTACTAACTCAGTATCAAATTCAGTAAAACTTTTTTTATCAACAGTAATCGCTAGTCTTTGCCAGGCATTTAGTCTAAAATGATAGCCACAATTAGGACAACTTTTTTCTTGGCCAATCTCTTTCGTATAAATGGTCTTTTTACAGTTGGGACATTTAGCCCACAAATTATCTGGTACACTAGGCTGATTTTGTGGGTGTTCTTCACGATTGGGTGAAATACGAATATAATCTTTTTTCTTCCTAAATAAAGCCATTTACTCACTTCCTAGTTCAAACTTTCTTGCCAAGCAGGTAAAAATGTTTCTTGTAAAAATGAAGTATCATAATCCCCAGCAATTACATTGGGATGGCTGATTAAATCCATCTGAAACTCAGCGTTGGTTGTGACACCGTCTGTTACTAATTCACCAAGCGCGCGTTGCATCTTCATCAATGCTTCAAAACGACTTTGGCCATGCACGATAATCTTGGCAATCATCGAATCATAAAATGGCGGAATGACATAACCCGAATACATGGCACTATCCACTCTTAGCCCCATGCCACCACTTGGTAATAGTAAATTTTCAATTTTACCAGGTGAGGGAGCGAAATGAAAGGCTGGGTTTTCAGCATTAATCCGACATTCAATCGCATGACCACGCAACTTAATATCTTCTTGTTTAATGGTTAATTTTTCACCAGCAGCTACTTCAATTTGTTTTTTCACCAAATCAACCCCCGTCACCATCTCAGTAATAGGATGCTCTACTTGGATACGGGTATTCATTTCCATAAAATAAAACTGACCAGACAAATCCATCAAAAACTCAATAGTCCCAGCATTTTCATAAGACACCGCTTTTGCTGCTTTGACCGCAATTTTACCTAGTTTTTCACGATTCGTTTCAGAAATCACAACAGATGGTGATTCTTCTAATACTTTTTGATTATTGCGTTGTAAGGAACAATCACGTTCACCAAAATGAAGGACATTCCCATATTTATCGCCTAATATTTGAACTTCGATATGTCTAGCTGGATAAATAATTTTTTCTAGATACATTTCATCATTACCAAAGGCGGCTTTAGCTTCTTGTTGGGCAGAAGCAAAGGCACTAGGTAATTCAGCTTCAGATAATACTTTACGAATGCCCTTACCACCACCACCTGCCGCAGCCTTCAGCATGACAGGATAGCCCACTTGATTGGCAATATCTAGTGCTTGTTTGACATCGACAATTGCCCCATCGCTTCCTGGAATGACTGGTACACCTGCTTTTTTCATCAATTGGCGCGCATGAATTTTATTCCCCATTTCGTCAATGGTTTGACTTTTAGGCCCAACGAAGGTGATATGGCATGCCTCGCACATTTCAGCAAACTGACTATTTTCCGATAAAAAGCCGAAACCTGGATGAATGGCCTCCGCTTTCGTCAAGACAGCTGCGCTTAAAATTTGTTGTTTGTTTAAATATGATTCACTGGCTTTACTTGGGCCAATACAAACAGCTTCATCGGCTAATTCAGTATGCATGGCTTCTTTGTCAGCTTCAGAATACACCGCCACCGTTCTTATCCCTAATTCACGACAAGCGCGAATGATTCTGACCGCAATTTCTCCACGATTTGCAATTAATACTTTTGAAAACATTTACCTCTATCCAATCATAAATGTGAGCTCGGCTTCAGCAACTTTTTTGCCGTCTACACGCGCAATTCCCTTACCTAAGCCGGCATTTGCTTTAATTTTTAGAATCTCAACTTCCAAAATCAAAGTATCTCCAGGTGTTACTTTTTTACGAAATTTTGCTTTATCAATTCCACCAAAATAGGCCGTCTTTCCTTTAAATTGTGGTAATGATAATAAAGCAACTGCGCCTGCTTGGGCCATAGCTTCTACAATTAAAACGCCAGGCATCACAGGCTCATGTGGAAAGTGCCCTTGAAAGAAAGGTTCATTGATTGTCACATTTTTCTTTGCCACAATTCTTTGCCCTTCAGTTAATTCCTCAACACGATCAATAAGCAACATAGGATAACGATGTGGAATGATTTCTTTGATTTGTACAATATCCATTAATACCATGTTTATCCCTCTTTTACTGTAAATAATACTTGGTTATATTCAACCATTTCTTCGTTGGAAACATTTATCTCAACAATCTCACCATCAACGTCACTCGTAATTTCATTCATGACTTTCATCGCTTCAATAATGCAGACAACTTCCCCTTTTTTGACCTTATCGCCAACTTGTTTAAAGGGGGCTTTGTCTGGAGATGGTTTTAAATAAGCCACTCCTACTAAAGGCGATTGAATGGTAACGACATCTTCCGTAGATTTATTAGTACTTTCTAACTCTTGTACTGACGAAGTAGCGCTTTGAGAACTTGGTAATTCAGTAGCTACCACTGATTCTTGTTGGATGGGACTAGAGTTAAGCACATCACAATTTTGCTCATTTTTACTTAGATAAAGCGAAAAATCCGCTTGCTTTAAATCAAATTCGCGAACATCAGAATCGTTAAATAGCAAAAATAATTCTTTAATCTCTGCTAAATTCATGCTTTATCCTCCCATCGTTTCAATAAAATGACCGCATTATGGCCACCAAAACCAAGTGAATTACTCATCGCATAATCAAAAGTAGCATCCACTGCTTGATTTTTAACTACATTTAAAGTAATTTCTGGATCTTGCTGGGAAACATTAATCGTTGGCGGAATAAATTGATGTTGCAACGCCAATAAAGTCGCCACTGCTTCAACACCACCTGCAGCACCTAGTAAATGACCTGTCATCGATTTTGTAGAACTAACATAAGTATTTAAATAATTTTCGCCCAAGCCATAATGAATCGCCACTGCCTCAGACTTATCATTGGCCGGTGTGCTAGTCCCATGTGCATTGATGTAACCAATCTCATCAGGTACGACATTGGCTTCTTGCATGGCTAACTTCATCGCTTTACCGGCTCCAGAACCATCTGGATTAGGCGCCGTCATATGATAAGCATCACAATTCGCCCCATAACCGACCACTTCACCCAAAATAGTCGCCTTTCGAGCTAAAGCATGTTCTAAAGATTCAAGCAGTAATACACCAGCCCCTTCTCCCATCACAAACCCATTGCGATCAACATCAAACGGAATCGATGCATGGTTAGGATCCTCACTTGTTGATAGTGCAGTTAAGGAAGCAAAACCGGCAATACCAATTTCACAAATAGTTGATTCCGAGCCACCCGCTAGCATAACATCGGCATAACCATGCTTAATATTTCGAAAAGCTTCACCAATCGAATGCGTTCCGGATGCACAAGCGGTTACCGTAGTTGTACAAATTCCTTTCGCTCCCACACGCAAAGCAATATTTCCTGCAACCATATTCGTAATCGACATTGGGACAAAAAGAGGTGAAACGCGTTTAGGGCCTTTTTCATTCATACGTGTTACTTGCTCTTGAATCGTAGGCAAACCGCCAATCCCAGAACCAACCATTACCCCAAAACGATCCTGGTCAATTTTTTCTAAATCTAATTTTGCCATTGCAATCGCATCTAAAGCCGCATGGATACCATAAATCGAGAACAAATCCATCCGTTTTAAATCTTTTTTGACAAAATATTTTTCTAATGGGAAATCCTTGACCTCGCCTGCTACATGTATTCCTGTCTGGCTAGCATCAAATTTCGTAATCGGACCAATCCCATTTTTGCCAGTTTTTAAACTATCTAAAAAGCTATCCGCATCATTACCAATTGGCGAAATAATACCATAGCCTGTAATTACGACACGAGTCACTTGAAACACTCCTATCCATTCATCACTAATCCACCATCAACATTAATCACTTGTCCTGTAATATAAGGACTCTTCGCTAAGAAAACTGCTGTATTTGCAATATCTTCTACTTGACCAAAATGTTGTAATGGAATATTTTTTGTCATCTCTTCACGAATTTTGTCACTAAGCTCACTAGTCATATCCGTTTCTATAAACCCCGGAGCAATTGCATTACAAGTAATTTTACGGGGGGCAATTTCTCGAGCTACTGTCTTCGTAAATCCGATTAACCCCGCTTTACTTGCTGCATAATTCGCTTGACCGACATTTCCCATTAATCCCGAAACGCTTGAAATATTAATAATCGTTCCTTTTCGTTGCTTTAACATACCTTTTAGTAATTGCTGTGTCATGTTAAAACTACCCGTTAAATTCACTTTCAAAACTTGTTCAAAATCTTGTTCATTCATTCTTAACAATAATTTATCATTAGTCATTCCTGCATTATTGACCAAAATAGTGACAGGAGCAAATTCATTTGCTTGTTTAACCATTTCTTTGACTTCCTCTGAATTAGAGATATCTCCAGAAATACCAATACACTCAACACCAAAAGCTCTTATTTCAGCAATAAGTGTTTCACTAACCGGACGACGACCATTTAAAATAATATGAACACCTTGTTTAGCGAATGCCTTGGCAATTGCTAAGCCTATTCCTCTAGTACTACCTGTAATAAATGCAGTTTGTCCTTTTAATTCCATTTTTACCTCTTTATTTTCCTTTTTCCGCTAACAACACTTGCAACGTCTCTTCACTTTCAACTCGAAACATATGGATTGATTTATCAATTTTCTTTATAAATCCAGATAACACCTTTCCAGGACCAACTTCAATCATTTCTGTAATTCCCATACTTTGTAATGTGGCGATACTTTCATAAAATCTAACCGGTGATTGAACCTGTAATTCTAGTAAATGGGCTATTTCTTCTTTAGACATCACTTTGGCAGTTGTATTGCTAATCACCGGAATTTTAGGCGCTTGAAAAGTCACTGTTTGAAATAATTCATGCAGTTGATCACCTGCAGATTGAAGTAAAGCAGTATGGAAAGGGCCGCTCACATTTAGCTCGATCATTCTTTTGATACCGGCACGATGTAATAAAGTCACTGCCTCATCTACCGCGTCCACTTCACCGCCAATGACAATCTGGTTGGGCGTATTATAATTAGCTGGGGCAACCACTCCTAAATGACTCGCTTTTTGACAACATTCTTCTATAGTTTCAATCGATGCATTCATAATTGCCACCATTTTACCTGTGCCAGTTGGGGCTGCTTGTGTCATATACAAACCACGTTTTGCAACAATCTTTAGTGCAGTTGGAAAATCTAAAACCTCGCTAGCAACTAAGGCGCTATATTCACCTAGGCTCAATCCCATAACTGCATCTGGCTGTATTTGATAATTAGATAACAAACGTAAAATTGCTACACTGACTGTCAAAATTGCTGGTTGAGTATATTGCGTTAAATTTAATTGTTCATTTTTTTCAAAACATAACTTCTTCATATCTATACCCAAGATTTCACTTGCTTCATTAAACGTTTGATCGACAATCGGATATTTTTCAGCCAAATCGCGCCCCATTCCAAAATATTGTGCGCCTTGTCCACTGAATAGAAAAGCTGTTTTTTTCATCTCTAGCTCCTTACATTTACAAGGTGATATTTTGAGTTAACTTATTAATAGTGAAAAGACAGGAAATTGCGCTTCTCCTGTCTTTATTTGATTAATTTTGGTTATTTGCCACAAAGTTAACTAAATCTTCTACTGTTTGGATGCCTTCTTCTGTTTCGATTTTAACATCAAATGCATCTTCAATTTCATTAATCACTTGGAATAAATCTAAGCTATCTGCCTCTAAATCTTCTTGTAAATTCGTTGTTAATAGGATTTCTCCAGCTTCTTTATCTAACTCCTCTGCAACGATTTCTTGAATTTTTCCAAAAATTTCTTCTTTAGTCATTATATATTCCTCCAAAAATGTTTTTCTAAATTTATTTGTTTACGATTTTTAAATGGTTGTTAAGATATGTCCGTAACTTAATCCGCCACCAAAACCGGAAAACACAAGCTTTTGATTTGAACCTAATTGAATAATATTCTTCTCCACCGATTCGGATAATAATAATGGGATGGATGCCGCCGATGAATTGCCATAATATTCCATATTTTGCAAAAATTTAGCACGATCCACCTTTAATTTTTTTGCCATAATATCAAGAATTCTAACATTGGCTTGGTGTAAAAGAAAATAATCAATAGTTGTTTTCAAATCACCCAAAAATTCATCTAAGCTATTCGCAACCGTTCGTGTCGTAAAGTCAAAAATATCGCGTCCATTCATGGTCAGCTTATCAGAAATAATTTCTTGGGATAAACTAAATGGACTCTGATTGGCAATAAACCCGCTCGTTAATGACTGTGCATAATGGCCATCTGCATAACAGCGACTTTTGATAATCCCCAATTCTTCACTCGAACGTACGAGTACTCCCGCAGCTGCATCGCCAAATAAGACACTTGTCGTCCGATCTTGCCAATTCACTACTTTGCTTAAGGTCTCCCCACCGATAATCATTCCAACTTGACCCGCTGGCAAATCATGAAGCAATCCTTTAGCTGTGTGCAAGGCATAGACAAACCCCGCACAAGCAGCTGTAAGATCAAAAGCGAAGGCCTGATACGCATCAATAGCTCCTTGAACTTGACAAGCAACCGATGGACTTTGATAATCAGGTGTCATCGTCGCCACAAGAATAAAACCAATTTGTTCAGGAGATATGTTAGCTTTATCCAGTAGTTGACGTGCAACATTAATACATAAATCAGATGTATTTTCTGTTTCAACAATGTGGCGAGTCTTGATACCTGTTCGAGAATAAATCCATTCATCAGAAGTATCCATCATTTTGGATAAATCTTCATTAGTCAGAACTTTTTTGGGAACATAATGTGCAGTTTGAAATATTTGCAACACAATGATACATCCTATTCTTACTTATAATCTTGTAAAAATGAATGCAAATTATTCAAAGCCTTGAGCAATGCTTGTGACTCCGCTTCATCCATTCCTACTAATATAGCCTTAATCATTTCGCGATGAAAATGTTGATGTACGCGATATAATAATCGGCCTTTTTTTGTCAAACCTAATTTCACTACCCGGCGATCATCTTCACTGCGAATTCTTTCCACATAGCCTTTTTTCACCAACTTATTAATGGCAATTGTCAAGGTACCCACAGTAATGGACAATTCTTTTGCAACTTCTGAGGTGGTCTTTTTCTTATACATACTAATCGCTTCAATCGTATGCATTTCGGTAATTGATAAATCGTTGAACTGGGATTTCTTCAGTTCTGATTCTTCAATAATCAAAATATCATTAAACACATCGACTAATAACTGATTAATTTGTTCGTAATTATTTTCCATATTGCTTTCACCTAGATAGTTTGATACTCAAAAGATTTGATAATCAAACTATATCTAATCTCCTTTCATTTTGCAAGCCTTTTTTGCAAATTTATTTAAAAAATTTTGATATTCAAAGTTTTTAAAGAACAAAGAAAAGATGCAAAATAACTATCGAATCAAGCTATCTTGCATCTTTGGATAAACTAAGACATGAATTTTTTCAGGCTTAATTATTGAATTAAATCATAAATTTCCATCGCCACGATATCGATGTTATCAAATTGGTATGGTTGATTTGATTCTGCTTCAGTTAATTCAAAAGTTTCTGTTGAGCTATCGTAAGTCACGATGCATTTCTCAACACCTTCTTTTTCAAAACGACGAACTTGCACCTCACTATCTTGTGCTTCAATCATCGCTTCTAAACGTCTAATAATGGCGACTAATTGCGAACTTTTCATCCGGCAATCCTCCCTTTAATCATTTCTGTTATATTGTATCAAAAACCATTGGAACTTGCATTAATTTTCCGTAAATTCCTTACCTTTTTTTAAGGTTTTTTTCCTTCATGCCAGAATAATTTAATTAAACTTTGTGTGCCATCATTTTCAAAACCTAACTCTGCCAGTTGTTCATACAATTCGTAAGCCTTTTGAGTTGCAGGTAAATTTAAATCCATCTTCTGCGCTTCATCTAAGGCAATTTTTAAATCTTTAATAAAGTGTTTTACAAAAAATCCAGGTGTAAAATCTTCTCTCAAGATACGAGGACTGTAATTAATCATTGACCAGTTAGAGGCACTTCCACCAGCTAAAGTATCTAAGACTTGCTCTAAATTAAGGCCGGCTTTATTAGCATAAACTAACATTTCCGTCATACCGGTCATCGTTCCAGCAATCATAATTTGGTTGGCCATCTTAGTATGTTGCCCTTTACCGGCAGTTCCTTGATAATTAAAAGTTTTCCCAACAATTTCAAATAAAGGTAAAATCTTATCATAAACCACACGATCCCCACCAACCATAATCGTTAGCGTGGCATTTTTCGCACCTAAATCTCCCCCAGAAACGGGTGCATCTAGACTATCCGCGCCTTTTTCTTTAGCTGTTTGGTAAATTTTTTCGGCTAACGTAGGGGTACTCGTCGTAAAATCAACCAAAACTTTTCCCTTCACATCTGCTTGAAAAATACCTTGAGGACCATAGTAAATTTCTTCTACATCTTTTGGATAACCAACCATAGTAAAAATAACCTCGGCAGATTCGGCTACTTCTTGTGGTGTTTCTGCCCACGTAGCACCATTAGCCACTAATTCATCTGCTTTTGATTTGGTACGATTATATACAAATAACTCGTGACCTGCTTTTTGTAAATGACCGGCCATCGCTTTACCCATCACACCCGTACCGATAAATCCTAATTTCATGTCCATTCCTTCTTTACATTTTATTCTTCACAAATTTATTATACAAAAAGAAAGTATCTAAGACAAAGACAAAAACTTCATCTCAGATACTTTCCTATTTTTCTCTTGTAATTGAAGGTTTGATTGCGGATAGTTTTACCTTGATTTTTGCGATGGATGAGGATTTGGTTTTGATTTCTTTTTGCGCATATTCTGCCAAGACTTGCTGATAAAAAGCATACATCGTATCACCAAAGCAATCAGCTGAAATACTATATAATTTTTCTTTCAAAATTTGCTTATCTGGTTGGATACCTGAGTGAATATATTCTACTAAACATTCCGCAAAATCAGCATCCTCTTTAAAAGTAACCCCTAAACTTGGATGATCAATCAAGGTATTTAAATAAGCATTTCCTTCCACCACGATTTGCGTACCAGCCGCCATTGATTCCGTATAGGTCAAACCTTGTGACTCAGAGGTTGAAGCACTCACAAAATAATCGGCCGCACGATAATAATAGGCTACTTTATCATTTTCAACTTCACCAGTAAATTGCACATAATCCTGTAAGCCTAAATCATGGACTTGTTTTTGCAGATTTTCAAGATATGGTCCCTTGCCAACTACAACAAGCCGAACATTTGGCATCATTAATAAGACTTGCGGCATTCCCTGAATAATAGCTTGAATATTTTTTTCATATGAAATACGACTTAAAGATAGTAACATGATTTGATCTTCTTGAATACCTAAGTCTTTTCTTAATTGTGCAGTCATCTCTGGCGTAATATCAGAACGCACAAATCTCTCTAATTCAATCCCCGTTGGAATAACTTTTAATGGTCGCGTCACACCGTAATCTATCAAAGTCTGACTTACCCTTTCACTCGGGCACACGACAGCATCTGTATGATTTGCATATAATCGGGTCAAATAACGCACATGACTTTTGCGAATAACTTTACCTTTAGCAATATAATGCAAATAATCCTCATACATTGTGTGATACGTATGGATAACTGGAATTTTTAATTTTCTAGCAACTAATTGTCCAAGCAAACCAACACCAAATTCTGTTTGGGTATGAATCAAATCTAAGCCTTTTTCTTTGGCAATTTGATAAGCGTCAATCATCCCCCTAACAACAATACGGCGATCAGTAAAAGAAATAAAAGGGACACTTGGCATGCGGATAATTTGCGGATCATCAACCGTGACATTCGGATCAGTTGTTGTAAAGATATAGACTTCATTTCCTAAACGTTCTAATTGGTCTTTTAATGTCTTAATGGAAGTCGCCACACCACTCACTTGTGGAAAATACGAATCAGTAAATAACCCAATTTTCAACCATTCCACCTCTTTTCAAATTCTTTCAAAACGATTATACCATATTTTTCTGAAATTTTTTGTCGTCCTTTAGTCTTAATTTCCATTTTTCAAAATATTTTTCAAGTGCTATACTAGAATCAAAATTTAAAAGGAATGATGTATATGCCGATGATTGACTTACACTGTGATACAATCATGAAACTTTATGAAGATAATAATAGCAACCTTTTAGAAAATGATTTTCAAATTGACCTAAAACGACTCCAACAAAATGATTTTTTGTTGCAAACTTTTGCAATTTTTCTAGATAAAATGCAATATCCCAACCGCAAAGAAACTGCCTTACAAATGTACCAGCGTTTCATAAAGGAACTGGAAAAAAATGCAGCTACTATTGGTCTTATCAAATCTCAGGCTGACTATGTTGAAAATAAAGCAAATAAGCGAATTAGTGCTTTATTAACCCTTGAAGAAGGCGGTATATTAGAAGGAAAAATCGAAAATTTGGAGAAGTTTTATCAACTTGGTATACGCTTAATAACTGTAACTTGGAACTATCCAAATGAAATTGGCACACCGAATATCATGTATTGGGACAAAGAAAAGCAAATTTTAGCAGATAACCAAACAGGCTTGACAAAATTTGACTTTGAATGTATTGAAAGAATGAATGACCTACAGATGATTATCGATTTATCACATGCTAGTGATCAAGTCGCTAAAGATGTATTGACTTCCTCCGCTCAAGGAATTATTGCTAGCCACTCAAATGCCCGAAAATTAACACCTCATCCTAGAAATTTAAGTGATGAATTGATTCAAAAGATTGCTGATAAAAATGGACTGATTGGGATTAATTTCTTTGATCAATTTCTAAAACTGAATCAACAAACAGATCTGCCAGCAGCGATAAGCGAACATTTATGGTATATGTATCAATTAGTCGGCGAAGATTATCTATGCTTTGGCTCAGATTTTGACGGCATCCCTGTCCATCCAGACTTAAGCGATGTCAATAGCTTTCCAAAAATTATCCAGGCACTTAAGCAAAAAGGATTTACAAGTAGACAAATTGATAAAATCAGCTATCTAAATGCTGAAAATTTTTTACTACATTATTTACCTAAAGGAGAAGTGCAATGACCAAATTAAAAGAACGTTTTGATACATTAAGCGATGCGATAATTGCCATCATTATGACGATTTTAGTACTTGAAATTACTGTTCCGCATAATACGACTGAATTGATTGGCTTATTTGAAGAAATTGGTTTATTTATTATTAGTTTTATTATCCTAATTGATTTTTGGTATCAGCGAACCAATTTGATGAATTTAGCAAAACAAACGACGCATAGGGCTTTTGTGGTCGATGTCTTATTTCACTTAAGTTTATCCTTGTTTCCGATTGCGGTAAAAATGTTAGTGAATTATCCAAATCCAACCATTAGCATTTTATTTTTTGGCAGTATCAACTTAATCGCTGCCCTCCTTTATCATCTTCTTGCTTTAATTATTGTCAAAAATGAATTAAGCACGCGGCAATGGCAAAAAGCAACATTTATCCATCGATGGTTAGCGAAAAGAACGGTATTCGTCTTTTTATTCGATATTATTTTACTTGGTATCGCCTTAGTAATTCCTAAATATGGCATCTTTATTTACTTTCTAACACCTATATTTGAGTTTATCGCAAATTACCGTAAAGGCATTCGTTTTGAAGAACTTATCAAACAGGTAAAAGCTAATCTACCTCAAAATTCAAACACTACAAAAAAAGACTAGGCCAAAAACCTAGTCTTTTAATATACAGTTATTATTTTACGTATTCGTTGATTAATTCAACAACATCTTCCATAGTATCGCAGTCGTTTAACGCACGATCTGCTAATTCTTTCATCTTAGCAGTATCTAAGCGTTTCATTAAGCTACGAGTCTTAAGAACTGAAGTCGCACTCATTGAGAACTCATCTAAGCCCATACCAACAAGTAACGGCACAGCAGTTTGGTCACCAGCCATTTCTCCACACATACCAGCCCATTTACCTTCTGCATGTGCTGCATCAATTACGTTCTTAATTAAACGTAAGATAGATGGGTTATATGGTTGATATAGATAAGATACACGTTCACTCATACGGTCAGCAGCCATTGAGTATTGAATTAAATCGTTGGTACCGATACTGAAGAAATCAACTTCTTTAGCAAATTTATCAGCTAAAACAGCGGCAGCAGGAATTTCAATCATGATACCTACTTGGATAGCATCAGAAACTGCTACACCTTCAGCAACTAATTTTGCTTTTTCTTCTTCAAACATCTTCTTAGCGGCTCTGAATTCTTTAAGCGTTGCAACCATTGGGAACATGATACGTAAAGTACCATACACACTCGCACGTAATAAAGCACGTAATTGTGTTCTAAACATTGCATCACCAAGTTCAGATAAGCTAATACGTAATGCACGGTAACCCAAGAATGGATTCATTTCATGTGGTAAATCAAGATATGGTAACTCTTTGTCCCCACCGATATCCATTGTACGAACAACAACAGGTTTACCATCCATACCTTCTAATACAGCTTTATAGGCTTCGAATTGATCTTCTTCTGATGGGAAGTCAGGTGAATCCATGTACAAGAATTCAGTACGGTATAAACCAACCGCTTCAGCACCATTATTGTGAACCCCTGCTAAATCTTTTGGTGTACCAATATTAGCAGCTAATTCAAAATGTTGACCATCTGCAGTAACTGTTTTTTCATTTTTTAGTTTTTCCCATTCTGCTTTTTGAGCGGCATAGTCTTCACCAGCTTTGATGAAGGCAGCTTGTTGTTCTTCAGTTGGATGTACAATCGCTTCACCAGTAATACCGTTTACAGCGATTAAATCACCAGCGTTTACTTTTGAAGTCACTGAATTTGTACCTACAATTGCAGGAATTTCTAAAGAACGGGCCATAATTGCAGAGTGAGATGTACGTCCACCAATATCAGTGATGAACGCTTTAACGAATTGACGGTCTAATTGTGCAGTATCACTTGGAGTCAAGTCATGTGCAACAACGACTACTTCTTCGTTAATCATTGCAGGGCTTGGAAGCACCACATTTAATAAGTGCGCTAATACACGTTTAGTTACGTCCTTAATGTCAGCAGCACGTTCTTGCATGTATTTATTATCTTCCATACCTTCAAAAATAGAAATAAACATATCCGTTACTTCTTTTAAGGCAGCTTCTGCATTCACTTTATTTGATTTGATTGCGTCTTTAATTTGACCAATCATCTCTGGGTCTGACAAAACCATCAAGTGTGCGTCAAATACAGCAGCTTCTTCTTCACCTAAAGTACTTGCTGCTTTTGCACGAATTTGTTCTAACTCAGCTTTTGATTGTGCTAAAGCATCGTCCAAGCGAGCAAATTCTGCATCAATATCTTCAACATTAACTTTGGTAAATGATAAATCTGGCTCAACTAATAAATAAGCCTTAGCTACAGCAACACCATCACTTGCGGCGATTCCTTTTAGCATTTCAACCATTAGTTAGACAAACCTTCTTTAACCATTGTTTCTGTAATAGCTGCGATTGCTTCTTTTTCGTCTGCACCTTCAGCTGAAATAGTAACGTCTGCACCTTGGCCAACACCTAAAGACATAACGCCCATGATTGATTTAAGGTTTACAGATTTACCTTTGTATTCTAAGTTGATATCTGAAGCAAATTTGCTTGCAGTTTGTACTAATAATGTTGCAGGACGAGCATGAATTCCTGTGTCAGCAACTACGTTAAATGATTTTTTTTCCATATGAATCGATCTCCTTTATTGAAAGAAATATTGTTGTTAGGGTTTTCTTTTTTATCAGCAAATAAATATTGCTTTACGTAACACCCTTTCCTTGATTAGATTACCATTTTTTTTGCATTTAGACAACCGTTTTTGAACAATTTATTCAGAATGTGTGATGATTCATTTATTTTTTTATTCTGTATATGATACGTCCTTTTAACCCTGCTTCACCGACAACATCATTACGGTTCGGCAATTTTAACCAAGCCTCTCTAAAGTTGAAATACTCAGCTTGCTCTACAACTAATTCTTGAATTGTACCATCCAGTAGTTGCTTCAATAGTACGGCATACTCTTCAGTTGTTTTCATGAAAATTTCACACCTTCTTACATCTCGTTGTTATATTTATCTTATTTATGATATATTCATCACCACTTTTATTATAGCGACTTTAAAAAAATTGAAAAGAACGAAAAATCTCTCTTTTAGAGCATGTTTCTTGCTTAATTAAGAAAAAAACGTATAATAAAGCCATAAGGTCAATATTGGTCAAACAATAAATGACTGAATACATATTTTAGTAAAGGATGATGTCCATGAATTGCCAAAATTGTGGTAAAAACGAAGCAACCATCCACCTATATACTAGTGTTAATGGTCAAAAAAGACAATTTGATTTATGTCAAAATTGCTACCAAAAGCTTAAAGCCAATCAAGGCAGTATGAATCAAAACATGTATCAAGATCCATTTGGCTTCAGTAATTTTGATGATTTGTTGAGTCAATTTTCAAGACAAATGCAACAAAATCCTCAAAATCAACAAGTCCCACCTACGCAAAATGGTTTTATGGGTGGTCAACCTCCACGTCAAGGACAAAACGGAGGAAATGGCTTGCTTGATCAATTTGGTGTAAATATTACCCAACAAGCACGTGATGGAAAAATTGATCCTGTCATTGGTCGTGATCAAGAAATTAATCGTGTCATTGAAATTTTAAATCGTCGAAATAAAAATAATCCAGTACTTATTGGTGAGCCAGGTGTTGGTAAAACCGCGGTTGTGGAGGGATTAGCGCTAAAGATTGTCGCTGAAGAAGTACCGCAAAAATTACAAGGAAAAGAAGTTATTCGCTTGGATGTTGCCTCTTTAGTTCAAGGGACCGGAATTCGCGGTCAATTTGAAGAACGGATGCAACAATTAATCCAAGAAGTAACCAATGCTGACAATATAATTCTTTTCATTGATGAAGTGCACGAAATCGTCGGCGCTGGTTCGGCTGGTGAAGGTGCTTTAGACGCAGGTAACATTTTGAAACCTTCTCTTGCCCGTGGTGAGCTACAATTAATCGGAGCTACAACATTAAATGAGTACCGCATGATTGAAAAAGACCCTGCACTTGAACGCCGGATGCAGCCTGTCCAAGTCGATGAACCAAGCGTTGAAGAAACTATTACCATCTTAAAAGGAATTCAAAAACGCTATGAAGATTATCATCATGTCAAATATACGGATGAAGCTACAGAACAAGCGGCTATTCTTTCTAACCGTTATATTCAAGACCGCTTCCTACCAGATAAAGCGATTGATTTACTCGATGAAGCCGGTTCTAAAAAGAATTTAACGATTGCTTTTGTCGATCCAAAGTCGATTGAAAAGAAATTAGAGTATGCCCAACAACAAAAACGAGAAGCCTCTCAAGAAGAGGACTTTGAAAAAGCAGCTTATTACCGCGATCAAATCACAAAACTTGAAAAATTAATGAAAACACAAGTGGAAGATGAAGAAATGCCTTTTGTTACTGAAAAAGACATGGAAAAAATCGTGGAAGAAAAAACGGGTATTCCAGTTGGCGATTTGAAAGAAAAAGAACAAACCCAATTGAAAAATCTAGCCGATGACTTAAATAAACGAGTCATTGGTCAACAAGAGGCCGTTGAAAAAGTAAGTAAAGCTATTCGTCGTAATCGTATCGGCTTAGGTAAAGTCAACCGTCCAATTGGCTCTTTCCTATTTGTCGGTCCAACAGGTGTAGGTAAAACTGAATTAGCCAAACAATTAGCTTATGAATTATTTGGTTCAAGCGATGCGATGATTCGCTTCGATATGTCTGAATATATGGAAAAACACAGTGTTTCAAAACTAATCGGTTCCCCACCAGGATATGTTGGCTATGAAGAAGCTGGTCAGTTAACAGAAAAAGTACGTCGAAATCCATATAGCTTAATTTTATTAGATGAAATCGAAAAAGCTCACCCAGATGTCTTACACATGTTCCTACAAATTCTAGATGATGGTCGCCTGACTGATGCGAAAGGTCATACAGTTAGCTTTAAAGATACCATTATCATTATGACAAGTAATGCGGGTGCCGGTAAGATTGAAGCAAGTGTTGGGTTTGGTGCAGCTATCGAAGGCCGTACAAAATCAGTCCTTGGCCAATTGAACCAATTCTTTACGCCTGAATTTCTTAACCGTTTTGATGGCATTGTTGAATTCAAAGCTTTATCAAAAGAAAATCTATTATTGATTCTTGATTTAATGCTATCAGAAGTCAATGAACAATTAGCCCGTCAAGAAATTCATGTTGATGTAGACGATGCCGTGAAAGAAAAATTGGTAGAACTTGGCTATAACCCAGCGATGGGAGCTCGTCCATTACGTCGAGTCATCCAAGATAAGATTGAAGACCAAGTGGCAGAGTGCTATCTTGATGCGCCAAATAAAAAACACATGCAAGCTGTCTTAGATGAGGATGGCCAAATCGTTGTGAAAATAGTTGAATAATAAAAATGCAGCTATCTTTAGTTATTCTATCTGATAGCTGCATTTATTATTTTATTATTTTGAAAACATTTGTTATAATCATACGCTATAAATGTTTCATGAATGATTTCAAAGTTTTTTCACATTTGTAAATTATTTTAGAATTTATGTTTTTAATAGTTTTATTTTATACAAAATTCATATATAATGGGTTTAGGGAAAAGTAGATCAGAGGTGAGTACCATGAAACTTATCAATGTCACAAATAGTCATTCTCGATTGGTAATGAGTCAATTAGAGAGTACCGATGCCGAATTAGTGAAAGTTTACACAGCCGGTGATACTCTGGTAATTTACACCTTAGCACCTACTCATGTTGAAATTTTACTATATAACAATAAACGTAAAATTCGACATAGCGAAATTGAAGAAATCCGCAATTATTTTATCCAAAAATTACCTGAAAATAGTTTTAATGAAAACGAAATTAAAGTTTTGGATTCAGAAGGATTGATTGAAATTTCTATTCCTAAAAAAGCATCTTAAATTTGTCTCATTTACCAAAAAGAGAGCCGCCTAAATCCCGGGCGACTCTTTTTATTTTATAATAGACTTTTAAGTTCAACATTTGGATATTTATCCGCAAACCAACGCATCGCAAATTCATTTTCAAATAAGAATAATGGTTGATCAAAGCGGTCCTTAGCCAAAATATTCCGACTAGAACTCATCTTTTCGTCTAAATCTTCCGGCTTAATCCAACGCGCAATTTTATTACCCATTGGCGTCATGACGACTTCAGCATTATATTCATTTTTCATACGATATTGGAATACTTCAAATTGTAATTGACCCACTGCTCCAATAATGTATTCATCAGTCAGATATGTTTTATATAATTGAATGGCCCCTTCTTGAACTAACTGATAAATGCCTTTATGGAATGATTTTTGCTTCATGACATTTTTAGCTGTCACACGCATAAAGATTTCTGGCGTAAAGGATGGTAACTCTTCAAACTGCACTTTTAACTTACCCTCAGTTAAAGTATCTCCAATTTGGTAATTTCCAGTATCATAAACCCCAATAATATCACCGGCCACCGCTTCTTCAATGTTTTCGCGAGTATCTGCCATAAATTGGGTAACGTTACTTAATTTCATCTTTTTACCAGTACGCTGTAAAGTTACATCCATCCCTCGTTCAAAAGTTCCGGAACAAATTCGCACAAAAGCAATTCGGTCACGGTGGGCTGGATTCATATTGGCTTGAATCTTAAAGACAAATCCTGAAAATTCTTCGGTCATTGGATCTAATAATTCGCCATCAACCGTCTTATGTGCATGTGGAGCTGGTGCAAACTGTAAGAAAGTTTCTAAAAATGTTTGTACACCAAAGTTTGTCAAAGCAGAGCCAAAAAAGACCGGTGTTTGATCCCCACGAGCAATCTTTTCTTCATCAAAGGCATCCCCTGCTTCTTTTAACAATTCCACTTCTTCTAGCACTTGTTGGTAAATACTGTTTTGAGTCAATTTATGATTGGCATCAATTTCCCCATTTTCATCAAGCGGGACAAAACGTTCATTATCATAGCTTTCTGGACGATATAATTCTACTCGATGATTAAAACGGTCATATAACCCTTCCAATCCTTTTCCCATCCCGATTGGCCAATTCATTGGATAAGATTCGATATTTAGCAATTCTTCCAGTTCTTCTAATAAATCTAATGGTTCACGGCCATCACGATCTAGCTTATTGATAAAAGTGAAAATTGGAATTCCTCGTTTTTTAACAACTTGGAATAATTTTTTGGTTTGTGCTTCAATCCCCTTCGCACTATCAATAACCATGACCGCACTATCCACAGCCATTAATGTTCGATAAGTATCTTCAGAGAAATCCTCGTGTCCTGGTGTATCCAAAATATTGACACGTTTCCCATTATAATCAAATTGCATAACTGAACTAGTTACCGAAATTCCACGTTGTTTTTCAATTTCCATCCAGTCCGATTTCGCAAAATTCCCAGTCTTTTTTCCTTTAACTGTTCCTGCTTGACGAATCGCTCCACCGAAAAGTAAAAGTTGTTCAGTAATAGTTGTCTTACCAGCATCCGGGTGAGAGATAATCGCAAAAGTACGGCGGCTATTCATTTGTTCTTTTTGTTTTGGATTATGCATCTTTATCTTCTTTCCTTTCAAATTAATATACATACCTTGCTATTTTAGCATAGCTTTATACAAACAAAAAGAGAAACCACACAAAATTGCATGATTTCTCAAAATGATTACCGTCTTGGTTCATCGTCTTCAAATTCTTTACGGAAAATACTACGTTCTTCTTCTGGCTCAACTTCTCTTGCCTCATGGAAAATAGCACGCAATTTCAACAATCGAGTTCCTTCCATCTCTTCAGCTACCAAAGTCACATTATCCACATCAAATGATAATTGTTCACCTTGATCTGGAATCGTTCCTAAAGCAGTAATCAAATAGCCTGCCATCGTATCTACATCTGACATATGCAAATCAGTTTCGAAAAGTTCGTTAAACTCCTCAATAAGCATACGTCCTTGAATAATATATTCATTATCATTGACTTTTTCGTATAATGTTTCGACTTCATCCGATTCATCGTCAATTTCACCGACAATTTCTTCCAATAAGTCTTCTAATGTTACAATACCAACCACACAGCCATATTCATCTAGCAAAATAGACATTTGATTTTGCGTTTTCTTAAGTTCATACAATAAATCATCAATAAATATGGTTTCTGGTACAAATAGTGGTTCTTGTAATAATTTTTTTAAATTTAAGTTTTCAAAGCCTGACTTAAAGGCACCTTTTAGCAAGTTTTTTGTATGCAAGATGCCAATAATTTTATCTTTATCATCTTCATAGACCGGAATTCTTGAAAAGTTTTCGGATAATATCTCACTCACAATTTCATCAATCGGACGGTTAATATCCACCATAAAGGCATCAGTCCGTGGAACCATGACTTCACGAGCCACTTTTGTATCAAGCGAGAATACCCCTTGTACCATTTCTAGCTCGTCATCTTCTAAAACACCTTCATTTTCTAACATATAACGCATTTCATCACGTGTCATCTTAGAATCTTCATCATCAAATTCCATAGGTGTAAGTTTAGCTAGCAGTGAAGTTGAAGCAGATAATAACCATACAAAAGGTTTAGCTACAATTCCTAGCAAACGAATCGTACCGGAAGTTAAGTTGGCCACTTCTTCTGACTTATTCATTGCAATTCGTTTTGGATATAACTCACCAAAAACAATAGAGACAAAAGTTAATATCGCTAAAACAATTACACTAGCAATATTTTTAGCTGCTGCACCACCACCTAATAAAGGTGCTAAACGATTGGCTAAATTATCTGCCAAAGAAGCCCCTGACAAGATGTTAACCAAAGTGATACCTACTTGAATCGTTGATAAAAAATTCGTAGGTTCAGCAATAATTTTTAATAATTTTTGTGCTTTGACATCACCTTCATCAGCTTTTTGCTCTAAGCGATTACGGTTAACCGAAACCACAGCAATTTCAGAAGCCGCCAAAAAGGCATTAATCAATGTTAAAACAACTAAAAGTAAAATCTGCGCTAAAAGCGACTGACTCTCGGGGTCAGCATTCATAGTTTTATCGCTCTCCTTAAAAATAATATAATATAGAAAAAAAGCGTGGGATAGACCACGCTAAAATCGTATCATAAAATCACTGAATTTTCAATCTGAATATATAAAATTTTAGACATTAACAATTAGTTTAAGACAAAGATTTGTGAATGTCTTTTATTCAAGAATTGTAATAATTGTCCGCTGATAAGACTTCAAAGGCGTAGGATAAATATTACTGGCTTCAAAAATCAAGTGAATCGTTTCACCTTTTTTGGCATCTTCAGGTATTTGGATTTTTACAGTATCCGTATCTTCATCATACATTTCTAGTTGCCAATCTTTCTTCACAAACTCAGAATGGTTTGAAAACGGAAACTTCTTATCTCCAAATTCAAAATATTCTTTTTCTAAGGCAATCTCCTTAAAGTTCCAATACGTTGATGTTTCATAATAACACCACCACTTAAATTTTAAATGAAGATTATTCCTATCTTCCACATCTGCATGAATTTTGAACATTTCTCCACGCCGAGCTTGTATTTTATTTTTTTCAATTTGAATCACCGGATAATGATTGGCAGATTCATAGGACGTTGCTACAGTCCAGTTCATTCTCGCTGCAAAATCCGCTTGAATATCAGCTAACCAGCGAATGAAACCATACTCTTGTTCAAATCGCTGAGTCTTCGGATTATAATCTACCGCTTCACTCGTATAATGATTTTCTTGAGTTAATGCATATCTGCCACTCCAACCACCAAAAGTTGGAGCTTCAATTCCTGCTAAGTTCGGCTGCAGTAAGAATAGATAGGCTAATGAATCTCCTTCTGATATGAAATCATAGCGTGTAAACTCTGGATGGATATCAGGCCAAAAGAGAGCGGAATATTGATCCGTCTCACGTTCTCCTTTCAGGTATTTGCCGTCACCAATTAATGCATATTGTTTTGATAATTCACCTTTGCCTAAGATATTTTTTTGAAACCATGCTGCTTCAAAATATTTTTTAATTTCTGATGGTAGATTCTTCCAGCCATATGCAAAATAACCAAAATTCATATCATCACTGATTACCTGTACCTTCCAATTGGGTTGAATATAGCTTTTAAAAGTATCGTCTTGATCTAGTATCATATAAATGACTACTTTTGATTCAATTTTATGTTTGATTTTACTCCATTCCTCGCTATTACTGTATTCCTCCTCAATGCTCTTCAGTGCTCGAGCAATCGTATTCGTGCCTCCCCAAACTTGTAAATATAGTTTTCGTTCATCATTATCCAAAATAAGGTCCTTAATTTTTTCGGAACCAGGAGATGTTTCTTCCATTTCAGAAACATCACTGATATTCCCTACAAAATAAATACTTTTTAAATATTCAGGTGTGGGGTAATTAGAGTCATGTAATTTGAGATTATCGAAATCTTTGGCATAACTATCAATTATTTCTAAGGGCCAAGTTTCCCCAGTCCAACGATATGGAGCCTTTTTATCATTTCCTTTGTAGTGGAATATGGATGATGTTAGTACAATTGCTTGTATATCTAAGTCATTACTATACAAAAGTAAACGAACAAAGGAATTCATATCATCAATTTCGCAATCAGTAGTAATGACTGTTCTAATTTTCTCATTCATCTTGAGCACTTCCTTTTTACATTGTTACAAGTTGTAGGTAATAAATATATTAATCTTTTGAATAGAAAATACTATTCTGAAATCATAGTTATTTTTTGCTCAATTCGAAGACAATTTCAATTTTATAACACTAAAAAACGATTTAACTATTGCCGTCAACAGTTAAATCGTTAATTAATTTATTCTTTTGCCATTCGATAGGCAAACGCAATTATCGTGCGCGCAATGGCATATAATGGAACACCTAAAAATATCCCCAATAATCCCGCTAAATTACCGGCAACAAGTAAAATGATAATAATCGTTAACGGATGGATAGATAACGACTTACCTATTACATTTGGATAGATGACATTGGAATCGATTTGTTGCACTACTAATACCACACCACAACAAATCAAGGCTTGTACTGGATTATTAAAGATGGTAACAACGACAGCCGGCAATAAACCTAGATAAGGACCTAAATAAGGAACTAAATTGGTTATACCCGCAATCACACCTAATAAGAAAGCATATTTAATTCCAAAGATTAGGTATCCTAAAAAAGTGAAGGTACCTACAAAAATACATTCTATCATTTGTCCGCTAATATAATTTGCTAATGTACGATTCATCTCTTTTAATAAATTAGCCACTGACTCTTTACGTTTTTCTGAGACAAGACGTAAAATATTTGGCAAAGCTCGATGCCCATCTTTTAACATATAAAACAGGATAAACGGTACAGTAATCAATAGCATTGCTGCCGAGGCGATTGTAGAGAATACGGAACCTAAGCTAATAGCTACCCCACTCATAAATTTCTGAATAATCATGCCATAAGATAGATTTAGTTTTGCTAATTCTTGATTCAAATCGAGGTGTTTCAAGGCATCATTTTTAGAAAGGCCCTTAATCGCTACTTCAATTTGTTGAATCAAATCTGGAATATTGGCAGCTAGTTGCGTTAACTGTTTGATTAGATTTGGAATCACCGCCATGATAATCAATACTAAAGCACCAATTAACAATAAGAAAACAAAAACAATTGCAAATATTCGTTTGACTTTTAATTTTTCGGTCAAAAGTTCAACTAATGGATTGAGCATATAATATAAAAATCCCGAGACTAAGATTGGTGCGAATAAGGTTGAAAAAAACACGCCTAAAGGTTTGAGTAAGAAATCTACTTTAGTTAATACAAATACAAAAGTTGCTAAAACTAATAGCTCAACAGACCAAAAAAGTAACTTTGACTGTCTTAATTTTTCGAACATAATTTTCCTCCTTTTTTCAAATATTATAACTGATTTTTATGGCAAAAAAAAGATGAGTAGCACAGATACTCATCTTTTTAAATCATTTTTGCGACAATTGCTTGTAGCGATTATACCAAATATCGACGTAGCTATCAGAGAAGGGACCTTTACCGTTATTAATCCAATCAACTAGGATTTTGACATTTTCTTTCAAGATAAAATCGATGTCTTGCGGATAATGCATAATCTTACTATGTAGTTCATATTCATCCACATCTAACAAACGTTTCTCACCATCCGGAAAAACTTTAATATCTAAATCATAATCAATATACTTCAACGCTTCTTCATCTAATAGAAACGGAGAAGCTAAATTACAATAATACGACACTCCCTTTTCTCTAATCATTGCTATTATATTGAACCAATACTTCTTATGAAAATACACGATGGCCGGCTCTCTAGTGACCCAGCGCCGTCCATCTGATTCTGTCACAAGGGTATGATCATTTACGCCGATAATTGAATACTCACTGGTTTTCAATACCATTGTATCACGCCACGTTCGATGCAATTTGCCGTCATGTTTGTAGCTTTGAATGCTAACAAACTCTCCTTCTTTTGGAATTCGCATCTTAACCCTTCCCTCAGCAGCATTTTTGTGCATTTGTTCGGGTGTTATCCACCTACGTCAGAATCATTATATCAATAAATTGACTGAATGGCTAGAAATCTTTATGAAGTTTGTGCATTTTCTTTAAATTCATCAATAATTTATGCTGCATTTTGGGTAGTGGCAATTCTTTCATCTGCTGCATGGTGTAAAAATCATCATTTGCATCAGATTCCATAAGTTTTCCTTCAAATAATAAGATATGCCATTTTAAGTGCGTAAATATGTGCGTAACTTCTCCTAAATGAGCTGGATACCATGAAATTTTTGTTTGCTGAAAAGGTAATTTTGATCTTAAGAACAGGGTTTGTATCGCTTGCGAAGGTGGGAGTAGCGTATATCCAGTTTGATGCTCAGCAATAAGCATTTCCTCATCAAAAAGTGTAGGCTGTGCATAAGAGAGAGGAGCAACAAGTCGCTTTTCAGAAAAGTTTTTTAAAAGATTTTTGTATTCATCTTGCTCAATTTCAACAATTGGAAAATGTAACATGTCTTTTAATAGTCTACCAGCAGCTCGTTTTTCTAATAAATAAGCCTCTTGATTGTTTTCTAGTGCAAAGGCTACAAAATATTGATCTTTTGGCTTAGCTTTTTTAGTTTTCACCGGAAATTGTTCTTGGGTTCCTTTTTGCAAAGAATGACAAAAATTACTTAATGGGCACTCTTCACACTTGGGACTTGTTGGTGTACAAATGCTAGAACCTAGGTCCATAAAGGCTTGGTTAAATTCGCCGGGATGTTTTTCTGAAATTATTTTTCGAACGGCTTGATCAAAGACTTTCCGACTACTCGCTTTGGCAATATCCTCCTCGATTAAAAAGAGTCGGCTCACTACTCGCATCACATTCCCATCAATGGCGGGTTCAGGTAGATGAAAGGCAATACTGCTAATCGCTCCTGTCGTATAAGGCCCTATCCCCTTTAGCTTACTAATCTCAGCAGGCGTTTGGGGGAATTTTCCACCATATTCATCCATAATTTGATTGGCAGCTACTTTTAAATTACGTGCTCTAGAATAATAACCTAATCCTTCCCAGACTTTTAAAAGTTTTTCATCGTCAGCATTGGCTAAATCTTTAATCGTTGGGAAAGTTTGCATAAATCGATAAAAATAATCAATTACCGTATCCACGCGGGTCTGTTGTAACATAATTTCAGAAATCCAAATGCGATACGGATCACGATTCTCACGCCAAGGCAATTGTCGGGCATTCATGAAATACCAATCTAAAAAATTTTTTTGTAATTGTGTGACTTCTTTTGTCGAAAGTTGTTCGAAAGTATTATTCATCCAGCCATTCCTCATCAATATATTGTTGAATCAAACTTAGGTCAAAGCCTTTTTGATAAAGTTTTTGTTTGAATTTTTGTTTTTTCTCATAATCATTTTTTCCCTTTATACGATGAATGATTTTTCCCGCCTCTTTTACTAATTTGGCATACTCTGCTTCTTCATCGACTTCAACTTCAATTTGTTGCATCGCCTCATCGACCACCGCATAGCTAAACCCTTTTTGCACCAAAGATAATTTACACTTTTGTAGGATTTGATAATGACTTTGATTACTTTGGCGTTTTAACATTTTCTCGGCCGCTTTTTTAGCAATCTCGATTTGTTGCTCTTTCGTATATAGTGGTAAGACGTCCTCAATAATATTATCCCCAATTCCTTTTGCCCTTAGCTTATTGGCAATCACCGTGGGGCCCTTATCATTTAAGCGCATGGCAGTTTGCAGATAACTTTTGGCATACTGCACATCATCAATCAAACGCTGATTTTTTAGATATTGACAAATTTTTTGGATATCTTCAGAGCCGATTTCTTTTTCTTTCAGATAGGTTACGATTTCTTTTTCGGTACGTAATTGATAGCTTAAATAATTTAAAGCTTGCTGCAAACCGATATCATAAGCACTTGCCTTTTTGATTTCGGCTAATAATGACTCATCGATTTCTTTTCCTTTTAATAAGCGAAATTTCACCAAGACGTCTTCAGATACGATAAAAGTTCGCTGATCATCAAGGGTAATTTCATAACTTTTCGCCTTTTTTTGCGTCATTTTTTGAATAATCATCTTTTTCAGTCCTTTCGCATGCCTTTTTATTGTAACATATCTTTCTAAAATTTAAATCTATCTGAACTGTTGAAAAAATCTTAGCATATGCGTTATCATGTTACTAGCAAATGTGAAAGGAAAAGTACATGGTTCAACTTAGAGAAAAGCAAAAATTTCAAATCAAAATCAAACGTCTCGGCATTAATGGAGAAGGAATCGGCTATCACCAAAAAATGATTATTTTCGTTGCCAATGCGCTTCCAGATGAAGAAGTGCTCGTGCAAGTGACAAAAACGACTCCTAAATATGCCTATGCGAAAATCATAAAAATATTAAAGCCTAGTAAAGACCGAGTACAGCCAGCCTGTACCTATTATGATGCATGCGGTGGCTGTCAGTTGATGCATTTAAATTATCAGGCCCAACTTGATTTTAAACGTGATTTACTCAAACAAGCACTAGAAAAATTTAAACCTCTAGGCTATCAAAATTATGAATTACGGCCAACGATTGGCATGAAAAATCCTTGGCACTACCGCAATAAAGCCCAATTTCAATTACGTTATAATCCAAAATTTAAAAAAATCGAAGCCGGTCTATACAAAGAAAATTCACATCAATTAGTCGCTATCGAAAATTGTCTTGTACAAGAAGAAACAACACAAAAAGTGTTAAATACGGTTGTACGCCTGCTGAATCGTTATCAAATTCCGATCTATGACGAAAAGAAAAAGACAGGTGTATTAAGAACTTTGATGGTGCGTGTGGGGATTGAAACCGGTGAAGTCCAATTAGTCTTGATTTCAGCCAAGCGCAAAATTCCTAACTTAAATAGTCTTTTACGTCTGATTCAAAGTCAATGTCCTGAAGTGGTGTCTATCATGCAAAATATTCAAGCCAAACAGACATCCCTAGTTATGGGCGACGAAACGATTCATTTAGCAGGAAAAGAAGCGATTACCGAGCAAATCAATGAAGTCGTTTTTGATTTATCTGCCAGAGCCTTTTTCCAATTAAATCCTACACAAACAAAAATTTTGTATGATGAAGCAATCAAAGCCTGCACGCTTACAGGAAACGAAAGCGTAGTAGATGCTTACTGTGGAGTAGGTACAATTGGTCTAAGTTTAGCCAAACAAGTCAAAGAAGTCCGTGGTATGGATATTATCCCAAGTGCGATTGAAGATGCTAAGAAAAATGCCCAACGACTCGGAGTAGAAAATACCCATTATGAAGTCGGAACTGCCGAGGATTTACTACCTAAATGGTTAGCTGAAGGATTTCGTGCAGATGTCATTATTGTCGATCCGCCAAGAACAGGATTAGATGATCAATTATTAGCTGCACTTTTAAAATATCCTAGTCAACAGCTCGTTTATGTCTCTTGTAATGTGTCCACCTTAGCGAAAAACTTAGTCACACTCAGTCAAAAATACCGTGTCGATTACCTGCAATCCGTGGACATGTTTCCTCATACCGCTAGATGTGAAGTCGTCTGCAAATTAACCTTAAAATAAGTACAAAAGGATGAGAACCGCCATTGTGCAGCTCTCACCCTTTTATATCATAAGTTTTCAATCATTTGCGTCAATTTTTCAGCAAAACGACCAACATGTAAGCCGTCTACAAAGCGATGGTTGACTTCCAATGAGATCACTAATTCAATTTTGTCCTGATTTTTGGTATATTTTCCCCAGCTAATTCGTGGGATATTGTCGTCTTTTACCTTATGATTCGCTAAATCACGCTCATTGGTTAAGGCAGTCAAATCAAGCCAAGGCAAACATGAATAGTAAATCAAGTTTTCTTCAGCATAAGGTTCAATGAAAGTTGATTGCTGACTTGATTGGACCTTAGCTTGCTGACAAAAATCACGTAAATCTGCTTTCAAATCCATCGTTACAATATGAAATTGCTCACTACCTTTTTTCAAATCGGTAAAACTAGGAATCCGTTCAGAAAATAGATAGACCTCTTCCTCTTTTAAGAAATAGCGAAAATTTTCTATCTCATTCATCGCTTGGCAAGTAAGATAAATCAAAGCATAGTAAAAAGATAGTTGCGACTCTTTACAATATTTTACTAAGTTTGTCACCTCTTGCTTAAAGCTCACCATGTAAAAAGGATTGGACATTTGAGAAAAAAAGGTAAAAACTTCGCGTCGAGGCCAAGTAGCTAAGTCAATTTTTTGCAACATAAAGATTCCTCCTAAAAGAGATTATCAAATAAAGAAAGTTGGTTTTCTTCAGGTAGGCCATCAAGTACCCCATGTTCAGACATGTATTCAATCAACGTTTTTGAAACCTTCCCACGAGTCGCTAAATCTTCTTTGGATAAAAACGCGCCTTCTTCACGTGCTTGAACGATTTGTTTAGCCACGTTAATTCCCAAACTTGGCACTGCTCGAAATGGCGCAATTAACTTATTCCCATCAATGACAAAGTTCACGGCATCTGATTTATAAAGATCAATCATCCCAAATTCAAAACCGCGTTCTAGCATTTCATTGGCCAATTCTAAGACCGTTAACAAGTTCTTTTCTTTGGTTGAAGCTTCCATTCCTTTTTCATTAATTTCATCCATACGTGCTTTTACTGCTGCTTTTCCGCGCGACATCGCTACCAAATCAAAATCATCAGCCCGTACAGAAAAATAAGCACAATAATAAAGAATCGGGAAGTAAACCTTAAAGTAAGCCACCCGCAACGCCATTAAGACATAAGCTGCAGCATGGGCTTTCGGGAACATATATTTAATCTTCAAACAAGACTCAATATACCACTCTGGCACTTCTTGTTTACGCATTTCCTCTTGCCAATCATCCGGAATCCCCTTACCTTTACGCACACTTTCCATAATCTTAAAGGCCAGACCATTATCTAGACCCGCATGCATCAAATAAACCATGATATCATCACGACAACCGATAACATCGGCTAGCGTTGTGGTACCATTTCGAATCAGTTCTTCAGCATTTCCTAACCATACATCGGTACCATGTGATAGCCCCGAAATTTGCAGCAGCTCAGCAAATGTACTTGGTTTGGTTTGTTCTAACATGCCACGAACAAAACGCGTCCCAAATTCTGGAATCCCTAATGTCCCAGTTTTTGAACCAATTTGCTCTTCAGTAACGCCTAATACTTCCGGACCTTGGAAAATCTTCATCACTTCAGGATCATCTGTTGGAATGGTTTTTGGTTCAATTCCGGATAAATCTTGCAACATCCGAATCACGGTAGGATCATCGTGACCTAGAATATCAAGTTTTAAAATATTATCATGAATCGAATGGAAATCAAAGTGTGTGGTACGCCATTCCGCATTGATATCGTCAGCTGGATATTGAATAGGGGTAAAATCATACACATCCATATAATCTGGAATAACGATAATTCCACCAGGGTGCTGACCAGTCGTACGTTTCACACCGGTAGCCCCTTTTGCTAACCGATCCACTTCCGCACTACGGTAGTGAAGATCATTATCACGCTCATAGCCTTTCACAAATCCGTACGCTGTCTTATCGGCTACCGTACCAATCGTCCCTGCGCGATACACATAATCTTCACCGAACAAGACTTTGGTATAATTATGCGCCTGGGGTTGATATTCACCTGAGAAGTTCAAATCAATATCGGGAACCTTATCTCCGTGGAAACCTAAGAAAGTCTCAAACGGAATATCATGACCATCTTTTTTCAGACGAGTGCCACATTTTGGACAGGCTTTTTCCGGCATATCAAAACCAGAACCATATTCCCCATTGACAAAGAACTCTGAATACTGACAATTTGGACAATGATAATGCGGCGCTAAGGGATTCACCTCAGTAATTCCCGTCATCGTCGCAACAAAGCTCGAACCTACTGATCCACGGGAACCAACCAAATAGCCATCCTCGTTACTCTTGTGCACTAATTTTTGAGCAATCAAGTAAATCACTGAGAATCCATTCCCGATAATCGAATTTAATTCTTTTTCTAAACGCTTTTCAACAATTTCAGGCAGTGGATCCCCGTATAATTCTTTGGCCCGTTTATAACTTAACTCCGTAATTTCTTCTTCTGAACCAGGAATTTTTGGCGTATATAAATCATCTTTGACCGGAATGACGACTTCACACTGTTCATTAATCAAATTAGGATTCGTCACAACAATCTCTTGGGCTTTTTCCGCTCCTAAAAATTGAAACTCAGTTAACATTTCATCCGTCGTTCTAAAATGAACATCTGGTAAAGTATGACGATTTAATGGATTACCTGGTCCCATTGAGTTAATCAAAATCTTGCGGTAAATGGCATCTTCTTTATTTAAATAATGGACATTTCCGGTTGCTACGACAGGCTTACCTAATTCTTCACCAATAGCGACCAGATTTTTGATAATTTCTTCTAAGTCTTTTTCATTTTTGACTAATTCTTGCTCAATCAAAGGGGCATACACTGGTTTAGGCATGACTTCGATAAAATCATAGAATTGCGCCAGTTCTTTTGCCGCAGCACGACCTTTTTGCATCATCGCGACAAAGACTTCCCCTTTATCACAGCCAGTACCGACTATCAATCCTTCTCTTAAGCGTGTCAATTCTGTTCGAGGAATGCGCGGTACCTTATCATGGAAATATTTCACATTAGATAAAGAAATCAATTTAAATAAATTTTTCAAGCCAGCTTGTGTCGTTACTAAGATCGTCGCATGGAAAGGACGTGCCAATTTATAAGCATTTTCGCCACCAACACCACGATTTAAATCTTGGTGTAACTTCATCTCATGCTTTTCCATTGCCTCTTTAATAAAAATCCAAGCAAGATGAGCCGTTGCCTCAGAGTCATAGATAGCACGGTGATGATGCTCTAAGCCAACATTAAATTTCTTAGTCAAAACACCTAATCCAAAACGTTTGAAATCCGGATACAAGTAACGTGCAAGTTCTAACGTATCAATAACTGGATTCGTTGAAATTGGCATGCCTTTTTTATCATAGCTCGTATTTAAAAAGCCAATATCAAAAGAAGCATTGTGGGCTACTAAAATCGCATCACCGGTAAACTCTTTAAACATCTGTAAGACTTCTGCTTCTGATTTAGAGCCGCGAACCATATCGTCGGTAATCCCGGTTAATTGAATTGTCGTATTGGATAACGGATGACCTGGATCAATAAATTCATCAAAGGTATCAATAATATTCCCCTTATGCATTTTGACAGCCGCTAATTCAATAATCGTATCATACACCGCTGAAAGCCCAGTTGTTTCCACGTCAAACACGACATAAGTAGCATCCTCTAGCTCAATTGGCGCTGGATTATAGGCAACTTCTACGCGGTCATCAACTATATTAGCTTCAACTCCGTAAATAATCTTTACGCCGGCTTTTTTACCTGCTTGGTGAGCTTCAGGAAAAGCCTGAGCACCTCCATGATCGGTAATGGCAATCGCTTTATGCCCCCATTTTCCAGCTTGGGTAACTAAATCTGTAATCGAATTGGTCGCATCCATTGTTGACATATTGGAATGCAAGTGCAACTCTACACGCTTTTGGTCATCTGGCGCATAATCTTTTCTACTTTCATGCGACACTTCAGATATATCTTGAGCCATCATCGTTAACTCATGAGAAAAACTATCTTCTTGAATACTTCCGCGCGTTTTCACCCACATACCTTTTTTCAGGGCATTAAACATTTCTACATCTTTATCATTATTTGAAAAACGTTTAACAATGAAAGAAGAAGTATAGTCAGTAATTTTTATTTGTAATAAGGAACGTTTTGACCGCAACTCGCGAATCTCAATATCAAAAATGTAACCTTCAAAGAGCACACGATTTTCTTCTTCGACAATATCGACCATTGGCGTAATTTCATCATTTGGATTAATTTCACGTCCCAATTGAATAGGTCCAGAAAAACTTGCTCCCTCTTCAGCCTTTTCTTGTTTGCGTTTTTCTTGATTGGCGATGGCTTTAGCTGCATTTTCCATCATGATTTGCGCTTGAGCTTGTTGATGTTCTTCGTAAGCTTGTTGTTCTAAACTTGCTAATTCAGCATCCAATTGCAAATTCAAGCGGATTCTAGGGAAACCAAACTGCTGATAGTTTTTCTCAATTCTTGGCAAATATTGCTGGCTTAATAAAGGCATAATGGATTCAGAACTCACCGATAAATAAATCTTATTCCCATTTAGAATTGGTTTTTGTCCCTTTAAAGCTTGTTGTAGCATCGGTGTATCACACTGTGCCTTCACCAGAGCTAATGAATAATAATCTTGCAATAACTGTTGATTAAATTGCGTATTCTCTGCTTCGATAAATAACTGAACTTCTGCAATATTCTTAAAAGCCGCTTCTAAATGACTCACAAATGAATGATAAAGTTCAAAAGGTAAAATCTCCGCAAACTGTAGATAAAACAGCCATTTGCGTTCTGCTTTTAAGACTTTGACTTCTTTCATCTGACCTTGCTTGATTAAAGGATGTTGCAAAATTTCAGGCGATAATTGCATTTGTTCAAGTAAGATATGATATTTTTCTTCTTGGATAGACAAAACAGACACCTCTTCTTTTTACAAAAATAAACGTACAATCTATTATAGCAAAAAAAGCGATAGACCGCGAAAGAAATTCACGGCTACCACTTCTTATTCTGCATTTTGAGATAATAGAATTTCTAATGTCCCGAGTAAGTCATCTAAACGTACTTCTACCTTAGATTGACTAGACATAATTTCTAATTCCACGACTTGATCGGCTGCTTTTTTCCCGACCACGATACGAATCGGACAACCAATCAAATCCGCTTCAGCAAATTTCACGCCAATACGTTCCTCACGATCATCGACAAGTACTTCATAATTGGCCTGGATTAATTTTTCCTCAACAAATTGCATCAATTGCTTTTGATAATAATCTTGAATTTCCACAGCAATCAGATGCACATCAAAGGGCGCAATAGCACGAGGCCAACTCATTTTTTGACCCACACGCTTTTGATCGACAATTAAAGCAAAGATTTCTGATAAATTCATCGCAAAATGGCCTAATTCGATCTGAACACGCTCATTTTCATCATTGGTCACGTGAAAAACAGAAGAATCAATCGCACGCATATTTTCCACACGAGCAATTCTAACAGCCGAGCTTGCCTCTAGTATTCCTTGACTTTCAATCGCTGTTTCACCAGAGTGCACCAAACGCAAATCAACAAATTGAACTTGTTCAAAATTTGCTAGATTGACATTTTGATAGTTCTCAGCAAGAAATACACAATCTGCTAAAAGATAATTTGCTTGCGTTAAGACGGTCTCATCCGCATAAATCTCACATTCAGTCAACAAATCATCCAAACTGGCAAAAACCTTCTCACCTTCAAAGTCTACTATCTCTTCGGTTGCTAAAACTTTATGCAATTTTACTATACTTAATTCATCCGCTTGACGCATAAAGACGGCAATCATTTTCTCTGCTTGTTTGAATAGCTGAATTTGTAACCTTGGTGCCTCCTTTTCAATAGATTGAAGTTGCTCTAATGGCAGGTAATTTTTTACACTCACCTTATTACCACTTTGACTAATCGCTAAAGACTGTAATGCCGCATACGAACCTAAAGAAGCCTTCAACACTGTCTCATAGCCATTTTCGGTATCTCCGATAAAAACTTTTGATTGTAAGGCATGAATCCCATCGCCAGTTAACATCGCAAAGTCAATCTCACATTTACTTAAAAACTGGCTGATTGCCTTTAGTAGCTGCTGATAAATTGCTTCACGTCCTTCTTTTGTTGGATGAAGAAAGAAGCCATCGACAAAAAGTTCATGCGTTTCTTTTAATAAAGAGTGCATTCGCTTCACTTCATCTACCGCAATGGTTTGTACTTGATAAAAAGTAAGTGGTAGTTGACGATAAGACTGAATTTCGCGACTTAATAACTGAATCACCGAAAAATCAGTTAAAGCTAAATCAGTCACCAGCTGCAACTGATTATCGGTTAAGACACTTTCCTGTTGTTCCACTTGATTGGTCACACTAAAACGTAACTCATTAGCATCTAAAGCACGTAATTCAGCACGCAATAATAATTCTAGCTTTTGAATAATTCGATTGGCTAAGGGCAGGTAAGCAAAATCATGACTACCTACTTGACGAATATAGCCACCTTTTAAAAGTAACTGAATATACTCTGCCCCTTCTGTAGACGAATCTTTCATAGTTGGAATAAATAAATTTGACTGTTTCATTTTTAACCCCTAAAAATTATCTAAAAAACATCCTTTGAATATCATTCCAAGTGACTAAAACAAAGAGCAATAAAATCATCCCTACACCAATCATGGTAATAATACCTTCGTGTTCTGGCTTTAAGGGTTTGCGACGAATCGCTTCTAAAATATTTAATACGAGCTTTCCACCATCTAAGGCTGGAATTGGGAGTAAATTAAAAATCCCAATATTCACCGAAATCAACGCCATGTACGCAATAATCGTAATGAGACCTTCATTGGCTACCTGCGCAGATTGTTGGAAAATCGCTACTGGACCACCTAACTTATTAATATCAGGCTGGACAATAATTGATTTCAAAGCTTGGAAAATCTGAGTGGCCATATTTATCGACACTTCAAAACCACCTGTAATCATTGTCATCACACCAGTTTTCTTATACATGGTGATCCCAATTTGACCCACTTTTTCATTATTGACCGTCACAGTTTTAGGTGTTAAGGTTGTTGTTTTGGTTTGACCATCACGTGTATATTTGACTTCAAGAGCTTTCCCTGGATTTTTTTGAATTTCATCTACCAAATCATTCCAATTGCTGATTTTCTTGTTAGCAATCGTTTTGATTTCATCGCCTTGTTTCAATCCAGCTTGACTCGCAGGTGAATCAGGCATAATCTCACCTAATTTTGAAGTATTAGGATCACTCATCCCACCTTGCATGAAGACCAAAATCACACACAAGACAAAAGTTAAGATGAAATTATTTAACGGACCAGCAAAATTGGTAAGCATACGTTGCCATAGTTTAGCTGACTGGAATTGTACATCTCGTGGTGCGATGCGAATTTCCGTACCATCAGATTCAATCACCGTTGCATCATGATCGACAGCAAAACGCACAAGCTTGCTATCGTCTCCATTGACATAGCCTTCTACATAAAGTTCATCTTCTAAATCACTATCGGCAACCTCAAAAGGAATACTATTTCCCAATTCCACTTTTTCGCAGCAATTCATCTTGTGCACGACATTATTTTCATCTACTACTAATGAAATAAACATCCCTGGTGTTAAATCGCCACCTTCATCTGCACCGGCCATTCGCACATAGCCGCCTAAAGGAAGCAAGCGAATCGTATAGGCCACCCCATCTTTTCCTTGTTTAGCAAAGACTTTCGGACCCATCCCGATAGAAAATTCACGCACTAAAATACCAGATTTACGTGCAAAATAAAAATGTCCAAACTCATGAACAATGACGATAACTGAAAAGATAATCAAAAATACTAGAATCGATTTCATCTCATCACTCGCTTTCTCAAAAATTATTTTTAATCTAAACAAATTCTTTGATAAACACCTTTTCTCACTTATTACCCATTTTACAGTTTCTTATCTTATTTTTAAAGTTTTTTAGCTAAATATTGCGAAGATTTAACAGAGTAGACATGATTTTGCAAAGTTAAATTTCAGACAGATACGTATAAATATCCGCAAAAGTCACCAACTCGACATCACTTAATTGCTTGGCCCGTTCTTGACACGCTGGGCTAAAACCTGTTTTGCTGAATAAGAAATAATGATTACCCACATAAGGAAACATTTGACTACGATGGATTAATTGATCTAACACCGGTGTATCAACCAGTTCATTTTTCCACTTACATTCACCAAATACTGACGTGTGCCCGGAAGCTCCCATAATATCGATTTCTTCTTGCTTTTTCGTTTGTGGATTATTGCCCCACCAACTGTCTAAGTCTAAAAAGGAAAAACTCAAGTCATTTTGAAGCAGTCTTTCCCATAAATATTCGGTACAGATTTTTTCAAAAATATAACCCATATATTGATCAAGGTGTGGCTCAATATATCGACAGGTTTGCTCACTGATCCCTCTGGAAATCAAGCTAGTTAGTTGCGGGATATTTAGTATATCATAAACTACTAAATCGTAAACTACTAAATTATGTTCTACTTATTTGATAGTCCAAAAAAAGATAGTTAATCCCCATCGCTGAAAATTAACTATCTCAATATTTAAATTAAACCTAATAAATGCATGATTGGAAATACAAACAACATGCTATCGAAGCGGTCTAAAATGCCACCATGTCCCGGCAAAATCTTGCCTGAATCTTTCACACCATAGTGACGCTTAAAGGCTGACTCTACTAAATCACCAAATTGACCAACCACTGATAAAACAATCGTCATCAAGGCTACAGTAAATAAAGAATGGTCAAAATACTGTTTAGCAGGGAAAATGATTAAGTAAATCACTGCTACAACGACCGCAGATAAAATCCCGCCTAAAGCCCCTTCAACCGTTTTGTTTGGCGAAATCTCTGGCCACAATTTGTTTTTACCATATTTACGTCCAAACATATAAGCACCAATATCAGTAGACCAGACAACTAGAAAGGCAAACATTAAAACGATAAGCCCATCCTTATCCATACGTGCGGATACAAAATTACCAAAGCCAATCCCAACATATAGACTGACTAAAACCGGAAAACAAGCTTCATCAAAAGTATAAGTATTTTTGGAAATCACACTTAATCCCAAAATCAGCATCACCACAAAATAATAAAGCATCCATTTTTCCGTATTTACTGGTAAAAAGCTAAACCATGGATTTTTTGGCAAGACGAGCACGATTGCACCGAGTGCCGCCAATACTCCTTCATAGCTTAATAACTGGATTTGACGCATTCTAAATAATTCATAAACGCCAATCACTGCTAATAATGCTGCCGTTAATTGCAAAATCGTACCACCAATAAATAAAATTGGTAAGAAAATCGCTAAAGCTACCACGGCAGTAATTACACGTGTACGCATTTATTTCTTGTCCTCCTTAATATTTAAGCCACCAAACCGACGATCTCGCATTTGGTAACTCGCTAAAGCCTGCTCTAATGCTTTTTCATCAAAATCAGGCCAATACGTATCAGTAAAATAAAATTCACTATAAGCAAATTGCCATAATAGAAAATTACTAATTCGTTCTTCGCCACTGGTTCGAATCATTAGTTCAGGATCACGATATTCACTTGGTAAGAAACTAGTCATCAAGTGATCGGCAAATAGCGCATCATCAATTTCTTCAGGTGCTATTTTTTCCTCTTGAACTTCTTTAGCGATATGACGAACCGCTGTTATTATTTCTGCTCGTGAACCATAATTAAAGGCAAAGTTAAGCACCATTCCTGTACAATGAGCCGTTTGTGCCATTGCTCGCTGAATTGCATCAAAAGTATGTTTAGGCAAGGCATCTAAATAACCCATCGCATGCACACGAATGTTATCTTCAATTAACTCTGGCACAAAAGTATCAAAGAAATCTACCGGCAATTTCATCAAATAATTGACTTCATCTTCTGGACGTTTCCAATTCTCAGTCGAAAAAGTATATAAAGTTAAGGCCTTTACCCCTAATTTTGCCGCATGCTTCGTAATTTTTTTAACATTGTCCATTCCTGCCTTATGTCCTGCAAAACGTGGCAAGCGACGATTTGTTGCCCATCGTCCATTACCATCCATAATAATAGCGATATGCTGAGGTACACCTAATTCAGGTTGAAAGGTAAATTCTTCTATTTGACTTGATTTTTTCTTCTCAGGAAAAAAACGAAACACCTAGTTCGCCTCCTATCAAAATGTATCTATCTAGGCTATTATACCACAAAACCTCACGCAATTACCCACCTTTTTCATGAAATAAAAGGATAATTAAAAAGTGAACACCAGGACAGACCTAGTGCTCACTAATTAAGCATTAATTATCTTTGGCTATTTTCTGATCATAATAATCCGACTTTTTGGTAACTTCATCTTCAAAGTTTTGATAGCCCAAACGTTCTGGAACCGTCTTAGTCCCAGAGAAAAGGTTAGTACCTAAACGATTACCTTCAATCTCAACACCTAAAGCAGCCAAAGTTGTTGGATACAAATCAAAGGTCGTAAATTGACGATTTTTAGCATTTTCCGCCTGAACAGGTGAATTGATGATTTCATTAAAGACTGTTCTTTGATACTTATCAGAAATATCATTGAAGTAATCCTTATCCATACTTAAATGGTCTCCAGAAATCACGATTGTCGTATTTTCATAGAAAGGTTGTTGCTGTACCCAATTGATAAACTCATTCACTAATTGATCAGAGTAATGAATAACATTAGAATATTGAGTATCATATAGTTTGGGTGTTTCAGCTGACATATAACCATCTTCAAAATGCGTATCAGCCGTTAGCATGGTTAAATTAAATGGTTTATCGGATGAAGCGGCTTGAGTCACTACATTTTTAGCATTCTCAAACAGCTTTTTATCCTCATATCCCCACCATACATGATAATCACTTGGAATCCATTTATTCTCTATCGCATAATTATAATCTAGAATTTGATAGTTTCCATGTTGTTGGAAATAAGTTTTTCGTCCACCAAAATTCGCATCTGAACCTAACAACAATAAGTTTTGGTATCCATTCATTTCTAAAATATCTCCAATGGAATAGGCACCTGGCAAGAATTGCTTCAAATTTTGATAATTAGAATTGTTATCCAATGTATTATTATCTAAAGAAGTACGAACAGGAACACCTGCAGATTGGGCTACCATTCCACCAACTGTAAATCCCGTTAAACGAATTGGAAGCGCACCACCAATGGTATCAGTATTAGAAAAGTTAATTGCTTCTCCACTCTGAATACGATTGGTCAAATTAGGTAAAAGATTTTCTTTCTGTGCACCACCTAAATCTTTTGAAATATAGGTAGTTTCCATAGATTCCATGAAAATATAGATTAAATTACGTTTCTTCTCTGGAAATATTAGTTTTACTTTTTCTGGATTTATATATGCTTTTTCATATAACCCGCTTTTTTCGAAAAAATAAGATTTGACTTCAGCATATCCAATTTCATTAATACTTATAAAGAAGCCAAAAATCAAAATTACTACCGATAATACACTCATCAATAGTTTTTTGAACCTTATAAATTCAAAAACAGTAATCCCTTTTTTTAGTTTTGTTAAACGATTAATACCGTAAAAAATGAAAATTAAGATAAAAATAAAGAATAAACTTTGCATTAAGGGCCCAAAAATATACGAATCAATTTGCGACTGATCAGTACCTTCAACTGGCTGGGTAAGCGTGAAAATAATTTGATTAATAGAAATTCCTTGGAAATGATTCATCGCCCAATTTGCACTCAATATGCAAAGTAATGCAATCCAAGAACAAAATGTAAATATCCCTACAAAGATTTTATCTATAGTTTTTAATGTTTGATGTTGTGTATATAACTCTTTTTTATTAAGAATATATACGATTAGAAATATAGCTACCGAAACCATTATATATATAAAATAGCAATATATATTTTGAGAAAAATTTTTCAAGCGAAATAAATGAATTAACTGAAAATCATCAACTTTAAGCAAAATAAGGTAGACAGAAGTAACCAAACTGCTCATTCCCCAATATAACGAAAAGAAAAATCTAGAAAACACATTTTCTTGTTTTGAAACATTTACGATAAATAGCACTGCTATCAATAATATTGGAAAAAGTATCATTAAATCATCTCCATTTATTTTTTATCTCGTTCTTTAACAATATAAATAGGTCGTTTTTTCGTTTCTAAGAAAATTTTACTAATATATTTTCCAACAATTCCTAAACATAATAACTGTATCCCACCAATGAAAAGGATAATACAAACCAATGAAGGCCATCCAGAAGTAGGATCTTTAAAAACCAACGTTTTAACAACAATGAAAATCATTGCAATAATCGAAGCAAAACATGAAAATGCGCCCACAAATGAAGCGAGATTTAGAGGTGCTTCCGAAAAGTTTACAATGCCATCAATTGAATACTTAAACAGACTCCAAAATGACCATGAAGTTTGGCCCGCAACACGTTCTCGATTTTCATATTCAAGATACTTAGTGTTATAGCCAACCCAGGCAAATAATCCTTTAGAAAAGCGATTGTACTCCGATAATTCTAGTACAGAATCTACCATCTGTCTAGTCATTAATCTAAAGTCACGCGCTCCATCCACCATTTCTACTTCTCCTATACGATTAATAAGTTGATAAAATTTTCTTGCAAACCAGCTTCTGATTGAAGGTTCGCCTCTTCGATTAATTCTTCTTGTGCCAACACAGTCATATTCACCCTGTTCTAAAATTCGAACCATTTCAATCAATAGCTCAGGGGGATCTTGTAAATCAGCATCCATGACTGTCACATAATCTCCATTAGCCTCTTTTAATCCTGCATATAAAGCAGCTTCCTTACCGAAATTACGAGAAAAAGATAAATAATGTACATTTTGTTTTTTAGAAAGTTGCCTTAATTTCAAAAGTGTATCATCAGTTGATCCATCATTAATAAAAATATATTCAAAATAAAAATCTTGTAACTTCCGGTCAACTTGTACTAATTCTTTATAAATTATCGCTATAGTTTCTTCTTCATTATAGCATGGAATAACTATTGAAATTTTTTTCAACATAATTCTCCTATTTATCAATAATTTCTATTAATTATAGCATATTAAAATAAAAAGTATAAAGGATAACATAGTATATCTGTCATCCTTTATACCAATTTTAAGATATTAATTATCTAACTATTTAATAGTAATTGCATTTCCTACATATTCTTGATTAAATTGTGCAACTGTAATCCAATGAATTGCTCCACGTGAATAAGTTTTATTTTTTCCGCGTGAACCAGGGCCATCAGAAGCTCGCATATAAAGTGGATCATGTACTTTGAATTTACCATCTTTATAGCCTACAATTACTTTACAGTGATTACGATTATAATCTCCAGGAACTTGATATCCAGAAAAACCGTAATAAAGAACTGGTTGACCATTTAATATAGTATCAATAATCTTTTGTGTTGATGATCCAGAAATATCATAAACAGCATTTGTCCATTTATGTGCATGTCTAACTAATCCAGAAGGTTTAATTACAAATCCAAAACCTGCACCAGTATAAACATCACCTAATTGTCCATCTTTATTTGCTGGATACATAGGTAATGTATCTTGAGCATATTTTAGGTCAACATGAATACCACGAGATTCAATTAACATCGCCATTGCAGCAGAAGCACAACCCCATGGTGCAAATACTGGTCTATATTGACTAATCCAAGGAACATTTGTCATCTCAATTCGATTGTAAGTTCCAGTAAGATCAATAGGCGCTATAACTTTTTTGTATTCTTTATTCAAGTTATTTATCATGTACGCATGGACTGAATATTTTCCGTTATTATAGTGATGATTTTTTACATTAATTGATGCTTTAAATTTATTAGTTCCAACTTTTGTAGCAGAATACCATACTAAATCACTCTGGTTAGAATTGTGCCAAACTGGAATCCTAACGTTTTTTACACCTGAATTAGATCTAGTATACACAACTACATCAAAAGTACCTTTATTTTGGTTAACATTTATTATTTCAGCAGATAGGTCATCAGTCACTAAGTTTGCAGAAACTTTTGTTAACGGTAAAACTATACCATGATATTTTCCGTTATTTCCATACATGTAAACATGCGTATTATACATTCCAGTGTTAAATTGATGATTACCAAAATTCATATGCACAATATAGCTTCCATCAGCTTGCTTACTTGCCTTGTACCACTTAATATCATTTTGTTTTTTATCTGACCATATTGGCACTAAGATTTCTCTTATCCCCGAATCGATTTGCCCTTTGACAATTACATCATAGCTACCTTTGTCTTGATTAATATTTTTAATCTCAGCTTCTAATTTCGTATGGATATTTGGTAAAGATGTGTTACCTACAACCATTCCATGTTGTTTTCCATTGTTACCATACATATATACGTGTGTTGTATACGTTCCACGATTATATTTATGGTTCGCGATATTCATGTGCACAACATAACTACCATCAACTTGTTTACTTGCTTTGTACCACTTGATATCATTTTGATTTTTTGATGACCAAATTGGTACTAGAATTTCCTTAATTCCTGAATCAATTTGACCTTTAATGACTACATCATAGCTGCCTTTGTTTTGATTAATATTTTTAATTTCGGCATCTAACTTCGTATGGATATCTGGCAATGCTGTATTACCTACAACCATTCCATGTTGTTTTCCATTATTACCATACATATATACATGTGTTGTATAAGTTCCACGGTTATATTTGTGGTTTGAGATATTCATATGCACAACATAACTACCATCAGCTTGCTTGTTTGCTTCGTACCATTTGATATCCTTTTGATTTTTATCAGACCAGATTGGTACTAAAATTTCTCTAATTCCAGAATCAATTTGGCCTTTGATGACTACATCAAAGCTGCCTTTATCTTGATTAATATTTTTAATTTCGGCATCTAATTTCGTATGGATATCTGGCAATACCGTGTTACCTACAACCATTCCATGTTGTTTTCCATTATTACCATACATATATACATGTGTTGTATAAGTTCCACGATTGTACTTATGGTTTGCAATATTCATATGCACAAGGTAACTACCATCAGCTTGTTTACTTGCTTTATACCATTTGATATCCTTTTGATTTTTATCAGACCAAATTGGAACTAAAATTTCTCTAATTCCGGAGTTAATTTGACCATTAATGACTACGTCATATGTTCCTTTTGCGATATTTACATTATTAATTTCTGCCTCTAATTTTGTTTGGACATCAGGCAAATTGATATCATTAACTACAATAGCCTTACCTGTATGGTCATTATTATACATATACACATGTGTATGATAAATCCCACAGTGATATTTATGATTAGCAATGTTCATATGCACTAAATAGCTTCCATCAGCTTGTTTAACTGCATCATACCACTTAATATCACTTTGATCTTTTGCTGACCAGATTGGGACTTTCACATGATGAATTCCCGAGCTACTACTTCCATAAACAAATACATCATAACGTCCTGTTGATGTATTTACATTCTGAATTTTAGCACTCAATTTCGTTTCACGAGGTTCAATAGTAGTATCATCTAAAACAGTTTTAATATCATGTTTATTGTCGTTGGAATATACATAGACATGGGTATGATAAGTTGCTCGATGATATTGATGTTCAGAAAAATTCATATGAACAATCCATGTACCATCAGCTTGTAATTTTGCTTCATACCATTTGATATCTTTTTGCTGTGCATCTGACCAGATTGGAACAAATACATTTTTAATGCCTGACTGTACATTTTCATTCACTTTTACAACGACATCGTAGGTACCATTTTCTTGGTTTACATTTTTGATCGTACCTTCAATTGGTTTAACGACTTGAACAGCAGTTTGTGCTGCTACTTCATCAGCACTATTTGCTGAACTACTTTGAGTTGTTGCCGTTTCTGTTGACACAGCACTTGTTTCCGTAGATTCCGTTTCAGGTGCACTTGAGCTACTTGAAACTGTCACTGTTGAACTAGTTGATGTATTTGTTGTTTGCGTTTCATCAGCAAAACTATTTGTTGCTAAGAATAAAGATAATGTTGCTGCACAAACACTAAATGTTAGCCACTTTTTTGATTTTTTCATTTTCCCACTCCTAAAATCAATAAAAATATATGTAAAATTTTATCGAAGTTATACCCTATTTTTTTAGGTGTAAGTAAATAACTATAAATATTTATTAGCAAAAAAATATACACGGTCTTGATTCGAAAAGAAGACAAGACCATGTATAATTATACTTCTAATAATTCTTTTTCTTTATCACTAGCAATCTTATCTAGCTCTTTGATACTCTTATCTGTTAAGTCTTGAATATCTTTTTCAGCTGAGCGCAAGTCATCTTCAGTTATTTCACTATTCTTTTGTTGTTTCTTATATTCATCGATTGCATCACGACGAATGTTACGAATAGCAACTTTTGCTTGTTCAGCTTCTTTTTTCACTTCTTTTGCTAATTCTTTACGACGCTCTTCTGTAAGTTGCGGAATGACTAAGCGGATGACATTACCATCGCTTGTTGGTGTAATTCCCAAATCAGAAGCTAATAATGCTTTTTCTACTTCTTGAACCATTGATTTATCAAATGGTGTAATCATCAATACACGTGCTTCAGGAATAGTGATTGATGCCATTTGGTTTAATGGGGTAGGTACCCCATAATAAGTTACTTGAACTCGGTCTAATAATGAAGCATTTGCACGTCCAGCACGAATTTGACCTAAATTGCGTTGTAAGTTTTCAGCTGCTTTATGCATTTTGTCTTTTGCTTCGTTAAAAATTGCGTCTGCCATAATAATCTCCTCTTATCTATATTATCTTGGTGATTGAAATCCACCACTTAACTAAATTTTATCACAAAACATTTTTGAACGCTATGAAAAATTATATTATTGTTATCAAAAAAGCCTCTCCCACTAGCAAAAGTAGGAAGGCTTAATCTTAGTAAACGAAACTTATTTTCCTTTAACTGTAGTACCGATATTTTCGCCCATGATTGCACGACGAATATTACCAGGTTGGTTCAAGTTAAAGACTACTAATGGGATATCATTATCCATACTTAGTGAACTAGCTGTAGAATCCATTACTTGAAGTCCTTTAGCAATAACATCAAGGTGTGTTAATTTCTCAAACTTAACTGCATTTTCATCTAATTTAGGATCAGCAGAATAAACACCGTCTACATTATTTTTCGCCATTAAAATAACGTCAGCATTGATTTCAGCTGCACGTAAAGCTGCGGTTGTATCTGTTGAGAAGTATGGATTACCCGTACCACCAGCAAAAATGACCACACGATTTTTTTCTAAATGACGTTCAGCACGACGTCGAATATATGGTTCTGCAATTTGACGCATTTCGATTGAAGTTTGTACACGAGTTGGTACCCCTTCATTTTCAAGTGTGTCTTGTAAAGCCAATGCGTTCATCACAGTTGCTAACATGCCCATATAGTCAGCTTGTGCTCGTTCCATTCCCATTTGTGCACCAATTTGTCCACGCCAAATATTTCCACCACCGACTACAATTGCTAATTCAACACCTAAATCATGTACTTCTTTTAATTCTTTCACGATTTCTTTAATAGTTGGAGGATTAATGCCAAAGCCTTTTTCCCCAGCTAGAGCTTCTCCACTTAATTTCAAAATGACACGTTTATATTTAGGTTCAACCATTTTTATAATTCATTCCTTTCGCTTCGCTTCAGGCACAACACCTAATGAAAA
>SAMEA3387512__coassemble_819_pt1 | contig 112862 bp, 123 predicted proteins | sample SAMEA3387512__metabat2_high_PE_013 | metagenome-assembled genome bin SAMEA3387512 (sample SAMEA3387512) | Felis catus | biome: Faeces | place: United Kingdom | collected 2012 | reverse complement strand
ATTAGGTGTTGTGCCTGAAGCGAAGCGAAAGGAATGAATTATAAAAATGGAAAATCGTGAAATTGCCCAAGCGGTTATTGATGCTGTCGGAGGAAAGGAAAATATCAGAAGTGTTGCTCACTGTGCGACTCGTCTACGTTTAATGGTTAACGACCAAGATGAAATCGACGGTAAGACAGTTGAAAACATTGAAAAAGTTAAAGGTGCTTTCTTTAACTCAGGGCAATATCAAATAATTTTTGGGACAGGTACAGTAAACAAAATTTATGATGAAGTGGTTGCATTAGGTGTTAGCGAATCATCAAAAAGTGAAATGAAAGCGGAAGCAGCCAAATCTGGTAATGTTTTCCAACGTATGATTCGTACCTTTGGTGATGTCTTTGTTCCTATTATTCCAGTCTTAGTTGCTACCGGGTTATTCATGGGGTTACGTGGATTATTGACACAACCACAGATTCTAAGTATTTTTGGCATGACACCAAAGTCAATTGATCCGAACTTCTTACTTTATACCCAAGTGTTAACGGATACAGCTTTTGCCTTCTTACCAGCTTTAGTTGCTTGGTCAACATTTAGAGTATTCGGTGGTAGCCCAGTTATCGGTATTGTATTAGGTTTGATGTTAGTTAACCCAGCTTTACCAAATGCTTATGAAGTTGCTTCTGGTGCTGCAAAACCAATTATGTTAATGGGATTTATTCCAATTGTTGGTTATCAAGGTACTGTATTACCAGCCTTCTTTGCCGCACTACTTGGTGCGAAGTTAGAACAACGTCTACGTAAAGTGATTCCTGATACTTTTGATTTGCTATTGACACCATTCTTAACACTATTAGTGATGAGTTTACTTGGATTGTTAGCCATTGGACCAGTTTTCCACTCACTTGAAACAGTTGTCTTAAACGCTACTGAATTCGTATTAAACTTACCATTTGGTTTAGCAGGTATCATTATCGGTTTCTTAAACCAATTAATCGTTGTAACTGGTGTTCACCACATCTTCAACTTCCTTGAAGTGCAATTACTAGCTAATACTGGTAAAAATGCCTTCAACGCAATTATCACATGTGCGATTGCTGCTCAAGGTGCTGCTTGTTTAGCTGTGGGTGTAAAAACAAAATCTGCTAAATTAAAAGCATTATGTTTCCCATCAGCATTATCAGCTTTCTTAGGAATTACAGAACCAGCTATTTTTGGGGTAAACTTAAGATATGTTAAACCTTTTGTTATGGGCTTAATCGGTGGTGCTGCAGGTGGTTTTGTTGCCAACATTTTAGGTTTAGCAGGTACAGGTATGTCAATCACTGTAATTCCTGGTACATTACTATACTTGAATGGCCAATTATTCCAATACTTATTGGCTAACTTAGTGGCAGTAGGTGTTGCCTTTGCATTAACTTATACAATCGGTTATAGTGATAAAATGCAAGAAAACGCGTAATAGAAATTAGAAGGGAAATATCAGATGTTAGATGGAAATGTAAAAAATTCAAAATATCCCATTGGTTATCATATTACACCTTTAGCTGGTCTATTAAATGATCCAAATGGTTTAGTAAAATTTGAAGGTATCTATCATGTGTTTTATCAATTAAATCCAACAGATACGATTCATAAAAATAAACACTGGGGGCACATCTACTCTGAAGACCTTATAACTTGGCATCGGGCGCCTATCGCTTTGGCACCCGATGCTTGGTATGATAAAGATGGGGTATATTCAGGTAGTGCAATTATTATCGAGAATCAATTACATCTTTATTATACAGGCAATGTCATTGATGAAGCAGGAGAAAAACATAGTTATCAATGTTTAGCAACTTCAGAAGATGGCTTTATCTTTGAAAAACAAGGACCGATTTTTGAACATCCAAAAGGTTTTACGCGCCATGTCCGGGATCCAAAAGTTTGGTATGATGAAAAAGAGCATTGTTATTATCTTGTTGTTGGCGCCCAAAGAGAAAATTTAACGGGGACAACTCTAATCTATCGTTCAATTGATGCCAAGAATTGGGAATGCTTAGGCGATTTAGTTACAAATCCAGACATACTTTCTCAAATTGGTTATATGTGGGAGTGCCCAGATTTAGTATTTATTGATAATCAAGCTGTTTTTATCTATTCACCTCAAGGAATTGAAGCACAAGGGAATCAATATCATAATATATATCAAACAGTTTATGCATTGGGAGAGTTTAATGAAGGGCATTTGCTGTTAGATGATGATATGCAAGAAGTTGACTTTGGCTTTGAATATTATGCGCCCCAAAGTTTTTATGATGGAGATAGAATTTTATCATATGGTTGGATGGGAATCACCCAGCCAGAATATGAATCAAGCATGCCAACGATTGAAGAAGGTTGGATTCATTGTTTGACAATCCCGAGAGAGTTAACACTAGACGGAAATAAATTATGCCAAAATCCTGCAAATGAAATCTATCAATTAAGAAATCAAGAAGTTCAACTATTGAATGGAACGCAAGAAATACAGTCATCTATGATTGAGCTTATCTGCGAAGAAGAAGTTCAAGATGATTTTAATATTACGATTGATGATGTTTTCACCTTAGCCTATCAAGCCGACACCCATGAAATAACTTTGATACGAAAAAACTGGTATACAAATGAGGAAGAATACCGTAAAGTTATACTTGATGAACCATTACAAAATTTTGACTGGTTTATCGATGGTTCGGTAAGTGAACTATTTGTAAACTCGGGTAGATATGTTGCAAGTGCACGTCTTTTTAATTCAACTTATTGTCAATCAAAGAAAATTGAAATTAAATCCTCGCAGTCATTTGTTAAAGGTTATCAATTAGATGCAATGAATGTTCATTAATCTGAAATGGTTTTAGTCTTGTACTAGAACCATTTTATTTTTATAATTAGGAACGAGGAGGGATGAAATGCAACTAAGATTAGCACAATTAGAGGATTTATCTGACATTTTAACCATTTATGAATCAGCTATTCAATTACTGGCCGAGCAAGGTTCTACTCAATGGCAAGATGGCTATGGACCAACAAAAGAAAATATTCAGGTTAATATTTTGAATCAGGAACTATATTTATTAATCAATGATAGCCAAATTGTGGCGCTTGGAACATTACAAGCTGGTATTGATCCGGTGTATTCTGCCATCATCGGTCAATGGAAGGGTAAAAATAACTATTTATCGATTCATCGTATCTCTGTTAATCCATCTGTTCGACAAAAAGGCTACGCGAAACAGCTACTTCAAGCATTGATTTTACAAGGAAGAAAATTGGGGTATCATGATTTTAGGATTGATACACATCGTCTCAATAAAGGTATGCAAAAAGCTATTCTAGATACTGGATTTCAATTTTGTGGCGAGGTCCATTTCCCAATACCTGATGGACACCGTTATGCTTATCAGTTATATGACAAGGTTGATTAATACTTGAAATATTGTTAATATAAGAAGGTAAGGACGGTGCAATATGAAGAAAAGACTAAAAAAGAAAAAAGCGTACAAAAATTATATTCGTTCTATTTTTAAGGGATATGAAGAAATGCTTGAAAATCCTGAAATTAACGAATTACGCTTTGAATACTTAAAAGAAGAAACGATTCTATCAAGAGATGACAAACAACAAATTCGCTTTAGAACTAAAGATAAGTGAGAAAGAACAATTTAGGCTTGATACATCAAGTCTAGATTGTTCTTTTTTTCAAGCGATTTCATGTAAATTTAATAAAAAGTATGTTAGAATAAATATAAAATGTTAGGAGGGATTTTCTATGCCTACATCTCAAGAGCAACAGCCAAGTTTTGGTGAGGTAAAAGCTAGTGCCTCAAAAAATATTGGACAATTATTACAAGATTTGCAGTCTTTTGAGCATGCAATTGAAACTGAAAATGTGGCTGAAATTTATCGCATTTATCAAGGAAAACTGCATAAAGAACTTAAAGAAACCTCAAACCAAAATCATGAAATTGACAACTTGTTAGCCAGAAAATTACATGATGCTTTATTAGCTAGATTTGAATATCTACAGTTTGTCAAAAAATTAAGTCCAACACTTTTACAATATCGAATTGGACAATATTATCATCAACGTCCAACGATTATGGTTGATGTCAGTGTGCCTAAAATCTATATTGAGCCAACAGTTTTAAATGAATGGCGTAACTTTAATGAAACGGATCAATCTCAACTAAAAGAAATCGAACAAAAAATCAATCAATTAGATGTGCAAAATCTAACGTTACAGTCTGAAGTAGAAGAGTTAGAGAAAAAATTATCGCCAATTAATAAGCAGATTCAACAAATGTCTCAACAAAAAACGATTTTTAACCGTGTGAAAAACGAGGAAGAATATTTACAATTGTTGAATACCAAAAAACAATTAGAAGCGGATATACAAAAGCTAAATGCCCAAAAAGATGATGAGACAACGCTAAATAGAAGAAAAGAGGCTTATCAGCAAGATTATTTCAATATTCAGCTACATCGGGCATTAATTACAAAAGAATTGCGCTTAGTTCAAAAATACGCGACTTCTTTAGATCATTTAGAAGCTGAATTAATGCAATTTATTACTGATTATTTATTACCAAGAGAGGAGGGTCAATCAAATGACAAAGGATTCTAAACTTGAAGTACAAGAAAAAGAAGTGATGCATTTTTCTGAATCATCCATTCCTCGAGAAGATATTGATTATACCGCTGTCAATGAAGAAATGAATATCCAGACAGTTTATGATGAAACCAAACAAAAAGATCATCAAAAAATTCTTTCATTAATTCAAGCAGCTGAAGATGAACTCGCCGATTTGAAATTACGTCGGGTGATTATGGAAGCAAATTTTGAAAAATTATTGTCGCTTTTTCATCATCATGTATTAGATGAACATAAAATCTCCGCTCTAGCAAAGCAAATTTTAATTGAATATATTAGCTACGAACTTCTTAGACCGTTATCTGCCATTGATTTGCAAAAAGGAGATAGCTTCAATCGTTGGTATACCAAGCATTTTCAAGTCATCCATCGCTTAGACGAGCAAAATAGACTCATTTTTGAATTTCAATTAAACGTCTTAAACCCAAGCATGAACGCTGCATTTATTCCATTGCTAGCTTTTGATTTACTTTCAAAAGAAGTGGAAATATTTGATCATCATATGGCTTCTTTTATCCGTTTATGGTATGAAGACCATATTTTATCCAGAAATCAACTGGCTTTATTTAATCATGACTTAAATCAGCTCTTACTCTATGCCAAAAAATTAGGATTTACGGTTGAGCAAAGTTTATTAGATAATGCTTATGAATTGATTGTTAACTTTACTAGTCAAAGAAAAGTTTCAGAGTTAATCATTGATCGCATCTTTATTAAATTAATGTCTGTCAAAGAATATGATTTTGAATTAGTTGAGCAGCAGGCTTTCGAAATCCTGCTTGATCATCAGCAAAAAGTAAAATTTTATCTTGATGAAAATCAGTTTGCTCAAATTACCATCGATTCTGCTCAACAGCGACGATCGATTCTTGATTTCTTAACTAGTTATCCATTCTTAGTGCCACTGTTAATTGGTAGCGAGTGAGAATGGTTGAATCTAATTGAAAATGAAATTTCTAACCAATATAAGATTTTACAATATGAAGCAATTTTAAAATTATAATAATTATAACTAAAAGGTTGACCGATAACATATTTTTAGTTATATTTATATTGAGAGTTGTCTCAAATATTTAAATTATTGGAGGAATAGCCATGTCATTAATTGGTAAAGAAGTAATTGAATTCAAAGCAAATGCATTTCATAACGGAGAATTCATCGAGGTTACAAATGAAGATTTTAAAGGTCATTGGAGTGTTGTTTGCTTCTATCCTGCAGACTTCTCATTTGTTTGTCCAACAGAATTAGAAGACTTACAAGAACAATACGCTACGCTAAAGAGCTTAGGAGTTGAAGTATACTCTGTTTCAACAGATACACACTTTACCCACAAAGCTTGGCATGATCATTCAGAAGCTATTTCAAAATTAGAATACATTATGATTGGTGATCCATCTCATCAAATTTCATTAGGTTTTGATGTATTAGATGATCAAGGTTTATCACAACGCGGAACATTTATTATTGATCCAGATGGCATTGTTCAAGCACTTGAAATCAATGCTGATGGTATTGGACGTAATGCTGCGATTCTTGTTGATAAAATTCGTGCAGCACAATATGTTCGTACACATCCAGGTGAAGTATGCCCAGCCAAATGGAAAGAAGGAGCAGAAACACTTAAACCAAGTCTAGATTTAGTTGGTAAAATTTAAGAAAAGGGGATTATCAAATGGCTTTAGATACTGAAATTAAAGCGCAATTAGCCCAATATCTTGAATTACTTGAAAATGATATTGTTTTTGCTGCTCACTTAGATGAAAGTGAAAACAGTCAAAAGGTTCGCGAGTTCCTAGACGAAATTCAAGCAATGTCGCCTAAAATATCATTGCTTAATAAATCATTAACTCGTACACCTTCCTTTATGATTAATCAAAAAGGGCAAGCAGATAGTGGTATTGAGTTTGCTGGATTACCACTTGGTCACGAATTTACTTCATTTATTTTAGCGTTATTACAAGTAGGTGGACGTAAACCAAAAGTTGAAGAAGATGTGATTCGTCGTATTGAAAAAATCAATCGACCTTTACACTTCGAAACTTATGTTAGCTTAACTTGTCATAATTGTCCTGATGTCGTTCAGGCTTTAAACATTATGTCAGTTTTAAATCCAAATATCAGTCATACAATGATTGAAGGGGGAATGTTTAAAGAAGAAGTAGATGCTAAAAAGATTATGGCCGTGCCTACTGTCTTTTTAGATGGTGAAGAGTTTGCAAGTGGACGGATGAGTATCGAACAGCTTGTAGATTTGGCTGCTGGTCCAAGTTCTGCTGAAGAATTCGAAGATAAAGGATTATTTGATGTTCTTGTTGTCGGCGGTGGTCCTTCAGGTAGTTCTGCGGCAATCTATGCTGCTCGTAAAGGTATTCGTACAGGTATGGTTGTAGAAAACTTTGGTGGACAGGTAATGGAAACAGTCGGTATTGAAAATATGATTGGTACACCATATACTGAAGGTCCAAAATTGATGGCCCAAGTCGAACAACATGTAAAAGAATATCCAGTTGAAATCATGAAAGGTCAACGTGCAAAAGATATTCGTAAAACAGATGTCGTGGAAGTTGAACTTGAAAATGGTGCTGTATTAAAAGCTAAATCTGTTGTATTAGCTTTAGGAGCTAAATGGCGTAATATGAAGGTTCCGGGTGAACAAGAATTCCGCAACAAAGGAGTTACTTATTGTCCACACTGTGACGGTCCATTATTTACTGGTAAGAAAGTTGCTGTAATCGGTGGAGGAAATTCAGGTATTGAAGCCGCCATTGACTTAGCCGGTTTAGCCGAACATGTCTATGTTTTAGAATTTTTACCAGAATTAAAAGCCGACCAAGTTTTACAAGATAGAGTAGCAAAATTAGACAATATTACTGTATTGAAAAATGTTGCTACAAAAGACATTGTGGGCTCTGACGAAGTAACTGGGCTTAACTATGTTGATCGTGCTACGAATGAAGAACATCATATTGATTTATCTGGCGTATTTGTACAAATCGGTCTTGTACCAAATACTGCATGGTTAAAAGATAGAGTAGAACTTACAAATCGTGGCGAAATCATTGTGGATAAACATGGCCAAACAAGTATGCCTGGTGTCTTTGCTGCAGGGGATTGCACAGATTCAGCCTATAAACAAATAATTATTTCTATGGGTTCTGGTGCAACAGCGGCCCTTGGTGCGTTCGATTACTTAATTCGTCAATAAAGAAGTTCAAGCGTCTAGAGAATGGTGCAATCCATTTTCTAGACGTTTTTTTATAAAAAAAGTCGCAACCTAGATTGCGACAGATTTAACTAAAATTAACAAGAAGTCCCCCACTTCTATAAGTGGGGGGATGAATTGTCTTTACGCAATATGTTTATGGATATATTGCCAGTTATTATTATGGTGCAATAGTATAATATTTGAAATTCCTATTTGTTTATAAGATTTATTTGGAAGTGTGATATATTCATTCTTTGAGTTTTTGATATATGCACCATTACTTGTAAATCCAGTAATATGCCCTACTTGGTTAAACACACGAACTTTATCATTTAGATAGAAACCTTTATAATAAGGTGTATTTTTTGCATTTCGTTTTTGTAAACGATTTGGTTCTTTTCTACCTTTACGAGCTGTTGCTTCATGAAGCGAACGTTTTTTCTTTCTAAATTGTTTGATAAGCAACCATTCGTTAGGGTTTTCTTTTATTTTAGTAATACCACTTATTACGATTGCGTCGTTATAATGCGTTTTTTCTAATCCTAATTCTTTTCTTTTTGGTGTTGTTTCGGAACCATACGTAATGATTGCGTTAGGATATTGAGTAAAAATTCTTTTTCTTAAAACATTCATAAACGGAGGTTCTTTGTATTGCTTTGTCTTTTTACGGTTTTCTTGCCACTGATATAAAATGCCTCCTTTTTGATGATTTTCATAAGTGTGACAGTCTGTACATACGGTAATAAGATTGTCTGCTCTGTTTGAACCTCCGTTGCTTCTATAAATAATATGATGTGTTTGAAGTATTTTATTTTTAGATTTTTTACAACATTGACAAGTGTAATTATCTCTAGCAAACACAAAATATCTCACATTATAAAAACCATATGTTTGTCCATGTTGATAATCTACACCTTGTACGTCTGGATTAATCATTTTAGCAACATCAAATTTACCTACTTCAATATGAAGTTTAGGATTTGGTAATAATGCGACTAATTTATTTATCCACTTAAATGTATGATTTATTCTATTTTCAATGCTAGGTGGTAACCACGATTCTTTTTTCTTTCGATTGAGAAATCGAGCTTTTCTATACCTAGTTTTACGATTTCGTCTATCTCTTCGATAAGAACGTCTCGTATCAAGACTGCTTTTGACATCTTGACGTAATTCAAATTCTCCTTTGAATAAAACTTTATCTTCTGATGTTACAGCCATTCCAATATGCTTAGTACCCGTATCAATGCCTATATGACATTCCTGTACATATTCTCTAGATGCATAGCATAACTGAATGGTAAATGGATTGTATTGATAAATTTTAGCTTTACCTTCTTTTAGCAGAAGCCTAGCTTTTCTATTACTGCAAGGCATTAATGGTTTACCTTGCATATTACGTACGAATACTCTCATAATAAATACCTTTGATAGCGACACTTAAACGCTATCCCTTTCGTAAAGAAAGTTTGTTACCCTTCGCCAATGTTATAAATGCTTGTCATAATTGATCATACTAGGTTGACTGCTCCTACCTCACAGAGCTGTTTACAGAGCCTACACAGTGCTACAAACTAGGGTACCATTCGTAGGTGTGCTAACATAAATAACGTAGTCAGTTAAGACTTAGGCTAGTCAATATGAGCTTTTACAAGCTCCCACTTCTATAAGTGGGAGTTATTGACTATCTATGATGAGCAGTGGGATATTCTTGATCATAAATATAGAAATAATTGGATTGATTTTTTCTCTTTTGTTGTTTCATTTTACGTTTTAACATACGATTACGACGATCATCCCAAGCCATAATCCATAATATGACGATAGGCGCTAGATAGATAGGGATTTGATGATTGCCATAATCCCCAATGAATAGACCGAGAAAGAAAATGATGAGTAATAAGCCCATTTGTCGAATAAATTTCATAAATACTCCTCTTTTCGAACGTTTGTTTGTATATCGTTATTATACGAATGTTTGTTCGAAAAGTAAAGAAAAAAATAAAAAATCTTCTAAAATAGATAAATAGAAGATTTTTTAAAGGAATTAATAATTACGATATAGGCCAACTACAACACCTAGAATCGTTACTTCATCTAATATAATCGGTTCTAACAAATCATTTTCAGGCTGTAAACGAAAATGATTGGCTTCTTTATAAAATCTCTTACAAGTGGCTTCATCATCTGCTGTCATCGCAATCACGATTTCACCGTTACGTGCAGATGATTGTTTGCGAACAATGACTTGGTCACCATCTAAAATACCTGCATTAATCATACTTTCTCCACGAATCGTAAGCATAAATAAAGGTTCACTTTCATCCGTTAATTCTGGTGGAACAGGGAAGTAATCCTCGATCTGTTCAACTGCTAAGATTGGATTTCCGGCTGTAACTACACCAACAATCGGAATTTGTTGTTTGACGATACCAATTTTTTCCAAACCAAGTGCGGTGAGTTCTAAAGCTCGTGGTTTTGTTGGATCACGATGAACTAAGCCTTTTTTTTCAAGTCTTTCTAAATGACCATGCACAGTGGATGATGACGCTAAGTTTACAGCTTGGGCGATTTCTCTCACAGTCGGTGGATAATTCTTTTCTTGTAAGAAATCATGAATATATTTTAAGATATTCAATTGTCTTTCTTCATTATATCTAGGCATTTTTATCACCTTTTCTATTTTTTTACAATTATAACATACTAGAAAAGTTAAATCAAACAAGCGTTCGCAATTTAATGCAAATTATTGATTTTTTGGGAACATTTATATTAATATATAGATACCACACACATTTGGAGGAATAAAATGTTATCAGAAGAAAAAATTAAACGAATTAATGAATTAGCAAAAAAGAAAAAAGAAGAAGGTCTCACTGAGGCAGAACAAAAAGAGCAACATTTATTGCGTCAAGAATACTTAGAAGCCTTCCGTGGGGGGATGCGTCACCATATTGAAGGGATGAAAGTTGTTGATTTGCAAGGAAATGATGTAACTCCTGAAAAACTTAAAAAAATTCAAAAGCAAAAAGGGTTGCATAATCGATAATTGATTATAAAAAAATGGTTTCATCAAGCTATTGCTATTTTTAGTAAATTTCGCTATAATGTAAGCGTAATTAAAGTAAAAAAAACTAAAAATGCTGGGAGGCAATATTACTATGTTTGATACAATCGATCAATTAGGCGTCAATACTTTACGTACACTAAGTATGGATGCTATCCAAAAAGCAAATTCTGGACATCCTGGTTTACCTATGGGCGCTGCGCCAATGGCTTATGCGCTATGGACAAAACACCTAAAAGTAAATCCAACAACTTCTAGAAATTGGGTCGACCGCGATCGTTTCATCCTTTCTGCCGGTCATGGTTCAGCTTTATTATATAGTTTACTACACTGTGCGGGCTATCAAGTTTCAATTGATGATTTGAAAAACTTCCGTCAATGGCAAAGTAAAACACCTGGTCATCCTGAAGTCAATCATACAGATGGCGTAGAAGCAACGACTGGTCCATTAGGTCAGGGTATTGCAATGGCTGTAGGTATGGCAATGGCAGAAGCACATCTAGCTGCTAAATTCAATCGTGATCAATTCAACGTGATGGATCATTACACTTACGCTATTTGTGGTGATGGTGACTTAATGGAAGGTGTCTCACAAGAAGCAAGTTCATTAGCAGGACACTTGAAATTAGGTAAATTAATCGTTTTATATGATTCAAATGATATTTCTTTAGACGGTCCAACAAGCAAAGCCTTCACAGAAAATGTTGGTCAAAGATTTGAAGCTTATGGTTGGCAACATATTTTAGTTAAAGACGGCAATGATTTAGAAGCAATTTCTAAAGCGATTGAAGAAGCTAAAGCAAACACTGAACAACCAACACTTATCGAAGTTAAAACAATCATTGGCTTTGGCGCACCTAAACAAGGTACATCTGCAGTTCATGGTTCACCACTTGGAGCAGAAGGAGTCAAATCCGCTAAAGAAAGCTATGGTTGGGAATATCCTGAATTTACAGTTCCGGATGAAGTAAAGACACGTTTCCAACAAGAAATTATCGAAAAAGGGAAAAAAGCAGAAGAAGCTTGGAATCAATTATTTGCTGAATATGAAAAAGCTTACCCAGCATTAGCAGAAGAATTCAAACAAGCCTTCAGCGGTGAACTTCCTGTGAAATGGGATCTTGATTTACCAAAATATGAAGTTGGTTCTGCTCAAGCAAGTCGTGTCTCAAGTAAAGAAACGATTCAAGCTATCTCTAAAGCTGTTCCTTCATTCTGGGGTGGTTCAGCTGACTTAAGTGCTTCAAATAATACAATGGTTGCTGCTGAAAAAGATTTCGAACCTGGTAGTTATGAAGGCCGCAATATTTGGTTTGGTGTTCGTGAATTTGCAATGGCAGCCGCTATGAATGGTATTCAACTTCATGGTGGTACAAAAGTTTACGGTGGAACTTTCTTCGTATTCGTCGACTATTTAAGACCAGCCATCCGTTTAGCTGCTCTACAAAAACTTCCAGTAACTTATGTATTAACCCATGACTCTGTAGCTGTTGGGGAAGATGGACCAACGCATGAACCAATCGAACAATTATCAAGCTTACGTAGCATGCCTAATTTGAATGTGATTCGTCCTGCAGATGGTAACGAAACACGTGCAGCTTGGAAAGTAGCAATGGAATCTACTGAAACACCAACTGTATTAGTATTAAGTCGTCAAAACTTACCAGTCATTGAAGGAACGAAAGAACATGCCGACGAAATGGTTGCAAAAGGTGCTTATCTTGTTTCTCCAGCTAAAAACGAAACGCCAGAAGGTATTTTAATTGCAACTGGTTCAGAAGTTAATCTTGCAGTTCAAGCACAAGCAAAATTAGCTGAAGAAGGCATTGATGTATCTGTTGTTTCTATGCCAAGTATGGAACTATTTGAAAAACAAAGTGATGAATATAAAAATACAGTTTTACCAAATGGTGTTAAAAAACGTGTCGCTATCGAAGCAGGCTCTTCATTTGGATGGAGACAATATGTAAAATGTAAAGGCAAGATTATTTCTATTGATGAATTTGGTGCCTCTGCTCCAGGTAATTTAGTACTTGATTCATTTGGATTTAATGTAGAAAACGTAGTAAATACCTTCAAATCTTTCTAATATGACTGATTTAAAATATTTATGAGAAACAAGGATAGTTTCGCTTATGAAGCTATCCTTGTTTATTTTCCTTACATTTAGTCGATAGAAATTATTTATCACAACAAATTGAATGATTTGTGTTTTTCTATTTCATTCGCTAAAATAGAATCAACAAAAGCATAGAAGGTGAATGTAATGAGTAAAATTTATAATTCTATTACTGATCTAATTGGGAATACCCCAATTGTCAAACTAAATCATTTTGCTCCTGAAAATGGTGCTGATATTTATGTGAAGGTTGAATCATTTAACCCTGGAAGCAGTGTGAAAGATCGTATTGCATTAGCGATGATTGAAGCCGCTGAAAAAAATGGCCAATTAAAACCAGGTGATACGATTATTGAACCAACTTCTGGTAATACTGGGATAGGTTTATCTATGGTAGGAGCGGCAAAAGGCTACAATGTTATTATTGTAATGCCTGATACCATGAGTATTGAACGTCGTAAATTAATGCAAGCTTATGGCGCTAAATTAATCTTAACTCCTGGTAGTGCGGGAATTAAAGGATCTATTGAAAAAGCAACTGAATTAGCAAAAGAAAATGGCTACTTCTTACCATTACAATTCGAAAATCCGGCGAACCCTCAAATTCATGAAGAAACAACAGGAAAAGAAATTGTTGAAGCATTTGGTCAAGATGCGCCTGATGCATTTGTCGCTGGTGTGGGAACTGGTGGTACAATTACTGGTGTCGGTCACGCATTGAAAAAAGCTTATCCAGATATTAAAGTCGTTGCTGTAGAACCTGCAGAATCAGCTGTATTAAGCGGACGAAATGCTGGTCCACATAAAATCCAAGGTATTGGTACCGGATTTGTTCCTAAAACATTAGATACCGACGTTTATGATGAAGTAATTGCTGTTAAGAGTGATGATGCTTTAGCTACAGGACGTACTTTTGGTCAAAAAGAAGGCATTTTAGTTGGTATTTCATCTGGAGCAGCCCTAAAAGCAGCTTACGATTTAGCTGTTAAATTAGGTAAAGGCAAGAAAGTCGTTGCGTTACTGCCAGATAATGGCGAACGTTATTTATCAACTGCTTTATACCAATTCGAAGATTAAATTTCAGTTATTAATCCAGCTACAACATGTTGGCTGGATTTTTTGTTCTTTAAATATTTAGAATTATTAAAAATCACTAGCATTCTTCACAAATTAATAGTAGAATAGAATTAGTTTCAGAAATGGAGGGATTCGTTTGAGCACAACTTTAGAACACGCAATCTCTAAATTAGAATCAGAAAATGTTCGATTAACGTCACAACGTATGGCTATTTTAGAATATTTGGAGAATCATCATATACATCCCACAGCTGAAGAAATTTACCACGGAATCAAAGAAAGTTTCCCTGGTATCAGCGTGGCAACTGTATACAACAATTTAAGATTATTTACAGATTTAGGCTTCTTAAAAGAAATGAGCTATGGTGATTCATCTAGTCGTTTTGATTTTACAATTAAGCCACATTACCATGTTATTTGTGAAAAATGTGGGAAAATTACCGACTTTTTTTATCCTGGTTTAGACGACGTGGAGATGGCTGCAGGAAAGATTACCAATCATTTAATCCATAGTCATCGTTTAGAAGTTTATGGTATTTGTGAAGAATGTCAAAAAAAGGGAGAGAAATAAAATGATTATTCATACAGAGGATGCACCTAAAGCCATTGGACCATATGTTCAGGCAAGAATTGCAAACGGATTTTTATTTGCATCTGGACAAGTACCACTTGATCCAAAAACAGGTGAAATTGTTGGTCAAAATATTCAGGAACAAACTGCACAAGTCCTAAAAAATATTCAAGCAATATTGAAGGCTGCTAATCTTACTCCAGACAACGTAGTAAAAACAACATGTTTCTTGAAAAATATGGATGATTTTGTCGCATTTAATGAAGTATATGCAACAATGTTCAATGATAAGTTACCTGCACGTTCAGCAGTTGAGGTAGCTAGACTTCCTAAAGATTTGCTAGTAGAAATTGAAATTATTGCGGCAATTGATTAATTTATTTTTACTAACTGGTTCAAACTACATTGAGCCAGTTTTTTTCACTTTTAATAAAAAGGGAGGTATCTATTTGCTTAGAGAGTTCCAAGAAGCAGGACAAACCGTCGTAAGTAATTTGATATTAGATTATTACCAAAAAATAGGCATGAATAATGAAGAATTCATCATTTGGTTGCAACTGTATCGTTATGTACAAGAAGGGAATCGATTTCCAGACGCCAGTGTCATTGCTGAAAAATTAAACTTACCCTTAAATACCGTATTTTCTACCATTAATAATTTGATACAAAAAGAATTGATTCTCATTACGCAAAAGGAAGATGCAACTGGTAAAAAAACAGATTGTTATGACTTTTCGCCAATTTACGATCGTATTGAGCAGTTAATTACGCAATCTTCAAAACAAAATGAAAAAAATTCAACACAGATGAAAGTGAAAGAATTATTTCAACATTTTGAGGAAGAATTCGGTCGTACATTATCTTCTATTGAGTATCAACGCATCAATCAGTGGCTTCAAGAAGATCATTATTCAGTTGACTTAATCTATTTAGCCTTGAAAGAAGCAGTTATTAATCAAGCCTATAGTCTCAATTATATAGACCGCATTTTGTTAAGTTGGGAAAGAAAAAATATTACCAGTCCGCAGCAAGTAAAAGAAGAGCAAAATAAACGTAAGCAAAAATTTACCTCCAATGGTCAAACTACCAATCATAAATCACCTAAATCTAAAATTACTATGTATAATTGGTTGGAGGGAAAATGATGTTAGGCAAAGAAAGAACACAAAAAGTACTTGCAATTATGTATGAAATGTTCCCTAATGCAAAGTGTGAATTAAACTATCAAACACCTTTTCAATTACTCATTGCTGTCATATTAAGCGCTCAAACTACCGATGTAAGTGTGAATAAAGCAACGCCACAATTATTTGCGCGCTTTCCTGATGCTTATCATTTGGCCAATGCACCTATTGAAGAGGTGATAGCATGTATTCGCTCCATCGGCTTATATCGCAATAAAGCCAAAAATATCAAAGCATGTGCCCAACTATTATATGAAAAATATGATGGAGAGGTGCCACAAACGAGAGAAGAACTTATCGCTTTACCAGGCGTGGGGAGAAAGACGGCAAATGTTGTTTTAGGAGAAGCTTTTCATGTGCCGGCTATTGCTGTAGATACCCATGTTGAAAGAGTAAGTAAACGATTGGCAATTGTGAAAAGCGAGGCCAGTGTATCAGAAGTAGAAGCAACACTAATGAAAAAAATTCCCAAAAATAAGTGGGTTCAAACACATCATACATTGATCTTCTTTGGTAGATATCATTGTACGGCAAAAAATCCAAAATGCGATCAATGTCCGGTGTTACAATATTGCAAAGAAGGAAAGAAAAGACTTGGTATAAAATAAGGCACAAGTTGTAGATTTATCTCTACAACTTGTGCCCTTTTAATTATTGGTTATTATTGGTTGCACCATTATTTTGTCCTGGATTATTTGGTTCTACTACAGCTGTTGTATCTTCAGAAGAGGTAGTAGTTGCTTGGTTATCTTCAGTTTTTGATTCTTCTGTTGTCGTTGAACTTTCAGCTTTTGTACTTGATGGCTGGGTTGGTGTATTCTCTTTTTTGGCTTGAGAATAGCTTTTTGAATTGGTAAAATACAATTCTCGTCCATATCGTACAAGTCCTGATGGCATCTTCCAATCTTTGCTTTCATTGCCATCTGTCATATAGCTCATCAACTCACGATACACATCTGAGGCAACTTGTGAAGAATCATCGGTTACTGGCGTTTTACGATCATTATAACCAGTCCATACAGCCAATGAATAATTAGGTGTATAGCCGACAAATGAAATATCAGGATAGGCACCTCTTGAAGTATCAATATTGGCTAATTCTTCAGTTGTATAGTTTGAAGTACCGGTTTTCCCTGCTTGAATTAACCCACTAATTTGTGCATTTGTCCCTGTACCATATGTGATAACATCTTTTAGAATATCGGTAATCATATAAGCCGTAGTTGATTCCATTGCTTTTGTACCATCTGCTTCAAAAGCTTCTTCTGTACCATCTTGATAGACAATTTTATTTACATATTGTGGTTCATAGTAAGTACCACCATTCGCAAAAGCAGCATAAGCAGCGGCCATTTTCAGACTAGAAACACCATATTTGGTACCATCTTGCTGTCCGGTATTGCTTGAAATTGCATTAAATTGTTGTAAATCCAAGTAATCGATGTCCAAACCATTTAAAAATTTCTTTACATTTTTTACACCAACATCCATAAATAATTTAGCTGCAGGAACATTCCTTGAAAGATACAATGCTTTACGTAAGGTCATTGTACCATAGTATCGATTATCCCAATTCTTTAATTGAATATTCGTTCCAGCATAGGTATAAGGTTCATCAACAATTGTTTTACCGGTTGAATATTTTAAATATTCAAAAGCAGGACCATAATCAGTAATTGGTTTCACTGTTGAACCAAAATCACGTGAAGTACTTACTGCTAAATTATATCCTAAAATCGTACCTGCAGGAATATTACGACCACCAATCTGCGCAAGAACCTTTCCTGTATGAACATCCATTAAAGTAGCAGCAACTTGCATATTTTTATCAGGATAATAGACATAGTTTTCAGAATTAACAATATCGTATAGGCGTTTTTGGGCATTCACATTTAAGTTAGTATAAACTTTTAGGCCATCTGTATAAATATTTTTTCCAGTTTTTGACTTCACTTCATTAATGACTTCTTTGATGTAGTTATCATAATACTTCCAATCAGCGTTTTGCGTGGCAGGGGTGGTTAGTAAGCCATCATTAATTGGTGTCGCCACAGCTTGTTCATATTCAGATTTATTAATTTTTTTATTTTGATACATGGTTAGTAAAACAATGTCTCTACGTTTTTTTGCTGAATCTGGATTAGCATATGGGTCAAATAATGTCGGTGCGTTTGGTATACCAGCCAGTAATGCTATTTGCGGCAAGGTTAATTGATCTAAAGGCTTACCATAAAAAGCTTTCGAAGCAGTTTGCATACCATAAATACCATTTGACATATAAACTTTGTTAATATAGTAAGTCAATATCTCTTGTTTAGATTTCATACGTTCTAATTTAATTGCTAATACAGCTTCTTGTGCTTTTCGCTTTAAAGTTTGGTCTGATGCTTTAGTAGAGAAGAATGATAATTTAATCAATTGTTGTGTTAACGTACTTCCTCCTTGTAATCCACCGGAACGTACATTAGAAACCAGTGAACCAACAATACGGATCGGGTCCACACCGATATGTTTATAAAATCTTTTATCTTCCACTGACACAACCGCATCAGCAAGTTGTTGTGGAATCTCAGTTGCACTGATTTTTTCTCGATTTTCAGCACCGATATCTGTAATTTTTTCACCATTTGCATCATAAATGATTGATGAAACAGTTGTATCTAAGGATTGGTCTGTTAATTCTGGCGCATCTTTTGCATAGAAAAAGAATAGACCGACACCCGCTAAGAATAATACAAGACAAGCAGCAAACACAATACCGATTAGTTTCACAAATAATGAGCCGCTTGAATTTTGCTTAGATTTCTTATTCATCGTTTTTTTTTGATGGTGTTTGGCCTTTCTTGTCGAGGTTTGATTTGCCATTTCTGTGTTCTCCTTTATTATCTAAAAATTGTTTAACCGCTGCTAAATAATCAATTCTAGGAGCGATTTTCATGGTGATTTCAATTCCTTTTGCTTCTATTTCGTTTAGCGTAATCGATTTTCTTTGTTGTTCTTGACTATCCCATTTTTCAATTAATGTCTTAGCATCTAGAAAAAAACAACGCTTCAAAGCACTAAAATAAAGCAATACAAAACAAATTCCCCCTTGAAGTAAACAATTTCTCATATGCTCAATCTGATGAGAATGGAAATTTTTTAAAGGAAATGAAGTTTTATTTTGGGTAGCTTTTGCCTCAAAATCAAGATAATACCCTTGATAAACCCCATTATAATCAGTAGTTGAAGCTTCTTTAAAATAGGCTTCTTTGATTGTTGCTGCACTACGTTTGGGGTAATCGACTTTCACAATTTGAATGGGAGTGGGCTTTTTGTGTATGACAGCTATTTGCTTATTTAAGTAATATTTATTGCTTTCATTAATTGCCTCTTCAAAACGCATCCCACGATTAGCAAAAGTGAGTGGCGATTTTTTTGCTGACTTCCATTCTGTCTTGTGATAAACTTTTCCATTGGGATAATGAAAGTTCATAAATTTCACACTCCTAAAACTATTATACCAAAAAATAAAATAGAAAGAAAAGTGTAGATGAAAAAACGGAAAATTATTGCCATCACTGGATATCGTAATTATGAATTAGGGATTTTTCAAGCAAAAGACCCGAAATTAGCAATACTTTATAAATTTATTAAACATTCTTTACGACAATTAATAGATAATGATGCACAATGGTTTATCATAGGCGGTAATTTAGGGGTTGAATTGTGGAGTGCACAGACGGCTTTTGAATTAAAAAATGAGGGATATGATATTCGGATAGGTGTCTTACTACCTTTTCAAAATTTTGGCGAAAATTGGCAAGGTTATAATCAACAAACATTTAAAGAAGTCATCCAACAGGCAGACTATCTCAATTTTGTTAGTCAAAAACCTTATTCTGATCCTTCACAATTAAGAAATCATTCCCAATTTATTGTGTCACATGCCGATGTAATGTGGGCAATTTATGATAAAGAATTTCCTGGCAAATCCCAATATTTACTGAAAGAATGGGAACAAACAGGAAAAGAATTAATACTAACTTCGATGGATGATTTACAAAGTTTTGCAAATGACCTCTTTGAAGAAGGGTAAATGATAAGAAATAGCCTTTTGGTTAAATTTTTATGAAAAACAATAGAAATTTTCTAGAAATTGTTTGCTTTTATTTATGGTTTTATATAGAATAGAAAAAGAAGTGTGGACAAAAGAGACTATGAGGTGAAAATAATGGCAAAGTATAACTACAAAGCAATTGATATTTTTAATAAAGAATTCAAAGTAAAAATGAGAGGATTCGACCCAGATGAAGTGGATGAATTCCTAGATAATATTATGAAAGACTATGAAACTTTCAATAAAGAAATTCTTGCATTACAAGAAGAAAATGACCGTTTAAATGCTAAAATTAACCAATTAAACAAGAGTCAAGCAGTAATGTCAAAAATCCAACCTGAAAGCCAAAAGAGTCAAACAGTAACAAACTTTGATATCTTAAAACGCTTATCAAACCTTGAAAAAGAAGTCTTTGGTAAAAAATTAGATCAAGAAGTAACTATTGAACCAACATCTTCTTTAAATGGTTTGAGTTCTAATTATACCAACAGCGAAGATGATTTAGATAAAACTCGTCTATTTTAATGATGTATATATTTGTGATTTTCGGATAATCGCGGGGTATTTATTACCCTGAGGAAAGTCCATGCTCACACAAGCTGCGATGCTTGTAGTGTTCGTGCTTAGCGAAACAATAAGCTAAGGTATAGTTTTACTATAACGGCGGAAGTAATGGCTAAGGAAAGTTCTATGCCAGAGAATTCCTTAACGTGCAACAGTGACGATAAATAAGAGAAATCTTATTGTGAAACGGGTAAACCCCTCGAGTGAGCAACCCAAATTATGGTAGGGGCGCCTTTTGGACGAAAATGAACGGATCAAAGGGGCAATTAATGCAGATAGATGATTATCCATATCTTTTTTCCCTGGATAAGATAGGACAAAACATGGCTTATAGAAAATCACAATAAACAGGGTTTGGCTGACAATGGTTCAGCCGTTTTTTTTAGTAAAAATTTGGGAGGAAATTATGCAAAAAGAGCAGACTTTTCAATTAATTGCAACTGCAGCAAGTGGGTTAGAAGCATTAGTCGGAAAAGAATTACGAGAAATGGGCATTGAGTGCCAAGTAGAAAATGGTCGTGCTAGATTTCGTGGAAATATGGAAACAATTGCCAAAACGAATCTATGGTTGAGATGTGCAGATCGCGTCAAAATTGTAGTTGGCGAGTTTGAAGCAACTAGTTTTGACGAATTGTTCAATAAAGTAAAAAGTTTACCTTGGGAAGATTATCTACCTTTAGATGCAAATTTTCCTGTAGAAGGTAAATCAATTAAATCAAAATTGTTTAGTGTTTCTGACTGCCAAGCGATTACAAAAAAAGCTATTGTCAACCGTTTGCGTGAATATTATCATCGACCAAGTCATATGCCACTTCCTGAAACAGGGGCATTATATAAATTAGAAGTCGCTCTGTTGAAAGATAAAGTGACCCTCACACTTGATACCACCGGACCAAGTTTATTTAAACGAGGATATCGTCTGGATAAAGGGGGCGCGCCGTTAAAAGAAAATATGGCTGCTGCAATGGTCATGTTAACGAATTGGCGAAAAGATCGTCCTTTTGTCGATCCAGTATGTGGTTCTGGAACATTATGTATCGAAGCAGCGTTAATCGGTCACAATATTGCACCTGGCTTTAATCGTGAATTTGTCTGCGAAACATGGAGTTGGTTTGATCAGGATATTTTCGAAAAGGTTCGTACTGAAGCGGATGAACAAGCAGACTATGACGTTGAACTAGATATTTTGGGAATGGATATTAATGAAAACATGATTGAAATTGCCAAACAAAATGCACTCGAGGCTGGACTTAGCGATTCAATTATCTTCAAACAACAAGCTGTTAAAGACTTTAAAACAGATAAAGAATATGGTGTAATCGTTGCGAATCCACCTTATGGAGAGCGTTTAGGTGAGCGCGATACTGTTAGAAAACTCTATCGCGAATTTGGGCAAGTCATGAAACCACTAACGACTTGGAGCAAATATATATTAACAAGTGATTTAGCTTTTGAAGAATTTTATGGGCAAAAAGCAACTAAAAAACGAAAACTATATAATGGGGCGTTAAGATGTGATTATTTCCAATATTGGGGAACACGGCCACCTAGAAAAGAGAAGAAGGAGGAGATAAAATGAGTTTTGCAGCCTTTCAATTACAAGATTATTTATTAACTGCGATTGCGGATAAGGGATTTAAACAACCTACAGAAGTGCAAGAACGATTAATACCTGTCATTCAAGCTGGTCGCAGTGTTGTGGGACAGTCTCAAACAGGAACAGGGAAAACCCATACTTTTTTATTACCGATTTTTAATCAATTAGACTTGGAACAACAAAATGTGCAAGCCGTTATTACAGCGCCTAGTCGAGAATTAGCTACTCAAATTTATCAAGCGGCCAAACAATTAGCTGATTTTTCTGATGAAGAAATTTCAATTATGAATTTTGTTGGTGGGACGGATAAATTACGTCAAGTAGAACGATTAGCCACCAAACAACCGCATATCGTTATTGGTACACCAGGTAGAATTTTGGATTTAGTCACTTCAGGGGATTTATTAATTCATACCACGCAAGTTATGGTTGTCGATGAAGCTGATATGACATTAGATTTGGGATTTCTAGCTGATGTTGATCAAATTGCCGGTAGAATGCCAGATAATTTACAAATGCTTGTATTTTCAGCTACAATTCCTGAAAAATTACGTCCATTTTTAAGAAAATATATGAACAATCCTTTAATTGAAGAAATTAAACCCAAGACGGTCATTTCAGAAACAATTGATAATTGGTTAATTTCAACTAAAGGTAAAGACGTGAACCAAATTATATATCAATTATTAACATTCGGACATCCTTATTTAGCGATTGTATTTGCGAACACGAAACAAAGAGTAGATGAAATCAGCCAATATTTGAAAAACCAAGGATTAAGTGTCGCAACGATTCATGGCGATATCTTACCTCGTGAACGTAAACGCGTCATGAAGCAAATTCAAAATTTAGACTTTCAATATGTTGTCGCAACCGATTTAGCTGCACGCGGAATTGATATCGAAGGTGTATCTCATGTTATCAATGCCGAGATACCGGATGATTTAGAGTTCTTTATTCATCGTGTAGGAAGAACTGGCCGGAATCAATTACCAGGCACAGCTATCACTCTTTACGAACCAAGTGATGAAAGAAAAATTAATGAAATTGAAGCTCTTGGCATTACTTTTAAACCAAAGGAAATCAAGAATGATGAGGTCGTTGATTCCTACGATCGTAATCGTCGTCAAAAACGTGAAAAGAAACGCGATGAACTAGATACTACATTGATTGGTTTAGTGAAAAAGAAAAAGAAAAAAATTAAACCTGGTTATAAAAAGCAAATTCAACGAGAAATTGAGAAATCAAATAAACAAAAACGTAAAATGGAACGTCGACAAAAAGGACGTAATGCACGAAAACATAAGAAAAACTCAAGTATATAATTCAAACAGTCTCCCAGCTTATATGAGGAGGCTGTTTTTATTCTATGGAAAATTTTGAAAAACATTTATCCGATTAATGTCAAGTATGTTATAATGTGAGCATGTATAAAGGTTTTTGGGAGTGATTACATGAAGGTTATCGATACATTAGACTGGTCAAATTGGAAAAATTATCCTGTAAGCACTAAAAGAGACTTATTTAGTCAGATATTGGCTTATTATGTCAGTCCACTTAAACAAGTAAGTCAGATTACTCTGAGTCAGTTTGAATTAGCAGGTGTTAAATGTGAAACTTTTGAGGTAAATCTAGATGAGGAAACTTTTGTCTTTTTACCAGGAACAATGATTAAAATGCGACTTTAGCATGTAAAGGTTGATAAATCAAGGTTTTTGCGAGTTGTACATAGTAGAAAAGTGTAGGTAAATTTAGTTTATTCCTACATTATTTCTACCATGTTTTACATTATCACACATCTATTTAATTGTTTCTATCTCGTCCTTCAACCATTCAATATCTCTATCTGTATATGTTTTTTCTGTGATGTCGTCAATCGCATGACCGACGATATATTTAATAGCGTATTCGTCCATTTTATATCTCTTGGCCATTGTCACGAATTGTACCCGAGGGTCATGTGGAGTATGTTCATCGTCAAACCTATTCGTTAAAGATTTTAATTTATTCAAGTAATTATTATATTTAAGTGGTATTCGTTTTCCGGATTTTTTGTTTACGACGGTAATGAGTGTATCGGATTGATTTTCACGAGATATATTGTAGAATCGTTCTACATATTTTCTTATTTTCGAATGTATTGGAACAACTCTATCTATTCCGTTCTTCGTTTTACTACCGCCTTTAAATGTCCAATTTTCTAAGTTCACATCTGTTAATTTCAAATTACATAATTCATCTGGACGCCAACCAGAATAACATTGAATAAGGATAGCTGTTTCTAAATCTAATTCTTCAACTTTACTCCATAAATATGCCATCTCTCTATCAGTAAATGACTTATGAATAGGTTGTTTCTTATCATCATCGTTTGATTTTATCAGTTTGATATTTTGAGCCACATTTTTATCAACCAATTCGTATTCGACTGCTAAATCTAATATTTGTTCGATTGTTTCTTTTATATTGTTTCGTACAATATCAGAGGCGATAAGAGTTTTTCCACGTTTGTCGACATAGGTGGCATTTTGTATACATAATTTCACATCTTTACTTTTTAGTTCTGAAACGAATAATTTGTGAAGAGGATGTAAATATTTCCAATGTGATCGTAATGCATATTGTCTACTCTTTGATAGTTCATCACGTTTTCTTTCTTTCCACCAACGTTCATACAATTCCTCTAAAGTGATATCTTCTTTTAATTCGTATGGATGACGATTATATTCTACTAAAGCAGCATACGCATCATTATACGTTTCGAAATACGCTTGTGGTTTCAGTAATTTGGATATCACACGACCTTCTGGCGTTTTACCAACAGGAATCATAGCTCTAAATGGTTTGCGTAAATTACGACCTTTTATTTCACTAATCTGACCAAAACCATTAGGTAATCTTCTTCTACGATTCGATTTTCTCCTTCTCGGTTCTCTAGCATTTTCATTGATAGGATAACCACAGTGCGGACAAGCATAAGCCTTATCGCTCACTTGTAAACTACATTCGGGGCATTTCATTAACATAGTTATTTCACCTCGTTGTAAGTATTTTTCAATTATCATATTATGTGAAGTGTAGGAATGTGTCAATTCCTATATTTTTTTGTTTATGGAGGAATATATGATAAAAGAAAACGAAGCGAATTGTCCGAATTGTGGGAAAAATTTGAAAAGACATGATTGTGTAAAAAGACATTATCGTACGAAGGGTGGGGTGCGGAAATATATTCTCGTCGAGCGAATGAAATGTATCGACTGTGGGAAAATTCATCGAGTCATTCCTGATTTTTTATGTGCGTATAAACATTATGAAAAAGAGATTATATCTGGGGTTGTCGAGGGATTAATTACGAGCGACACTATTGGATACGAAGATTTCCCATGTGAAATGACAATGACAAGATGGTTGAATGAGACTTTCCACTTTTGTTGTTTTAACAAAACGCAACAGTTATCCTAGAATAGCAGTTGAAAGGGGCTAATAGCAGTTGGAAGAAGAACTATTTTCGACTGGGTCCGTACCTGTTTCAGTAGCTGCTAAAATTTACGGTAAAGACGCTACATGGGTGAGAGCAGGAATTATTTGTGGGTGGTTGCCTATTGGGACCGCCACAAGAAGAGGTGTCCAAATAACCTCGATGGAAGAAGTTAATTCGAAGTACGGACGGATAAATTTTTATATTTCACCCAAACGTCTATACGAAGACACAGGATATATTTGGAGAGGAGAGAGATGTTTTAATGGCGACAACTATAAGACCAGAATTATCGAAGAAGAATGCATATTGGATGGACAAACACCGATTTTATGAACTAAAACATTTTTGCTTACAATACCATCATTGGAGACAACAGTATCTGGAATTACAGTTATATTTTTCAAAGCATCAGTTAGGTGTTGATAAAGTGACACAGAGTCGAAAAGTAGATGTGATGGATGAACGTGTAATTGAGATGATTTATTTCTCTGAGCGAATGCTGTTGGTGGAAATGGTGGCTAAGGAGACAGACGATTTCCTATACCCTTATATTCTAAAAGCCGTAATCGATGATGTGTCGTATACGAATTTAAAAACGCAACATCATATTCCGTGTAGCAGAGATGTGTATTATGAGAATTATCGTAAATTCTTTTATATTTTGAGCAAGCGTCGAGAACAACTTTCTAATCTAGCTTAAATATTTTTATCCTAGAATAGACTTCGCATAATATACATCTCCTATTATGAGGAGGTTGATATTTATGACTAAGATGAAATTACAAATATTTCCTATTAGGAGTAGAAATGAGGGATACTATATCATTTCGATGTGTGAGAAATTATATGGCAAAGAGTTTGGGGACAATATAAAAATTATTGACGAATGCTCATACAACGTGCCTATATATGATTATTTCACGAATGATGTAGTAGGTTATTATCCGGTAATTAATGAGTTATATTTGTTATTTCCAGAAAAAATAGAAATCAACTTTGATACTAGAGAGCTCTAACAAGGGCTTTCCTTTTTCGCATGAGAAACATCTCCTATTATGAGGAGGTTGATATTTATGTTAAATAATTTGAGATGGAAACTATCAACGATGTTAGCCAAAAAAGCAGCGGAAGAATCAAGTAAAGGAGATGTGGAAAGTATTCTCAAATCGTTGAAATACATGAAATATTCTATTATGATCGCACCGCGTGATAAAGTATTTGGGATAGTCGCTGAAGAGATTCGAAAGACAGTAGAAAAATATCGCAACTGATAAAAATGAGTCCAACCGAAAAGGAAGGACTCTTATTTTTCTCGCATAATAAACAAGTCCTTTAATGGAAATATATTATTAGGAGGACGACTAAAATGGTTAAAACAATTTTTAGAACTTATGATATTTTTGCTAATAAGAGTCATAGTAATAATTTTGAGGTGGCTATGAAGTGTTTTGAACAAGCTACAAAATGTGGACTTTATTGTAAATTATACAAGAATGACCGCATGGAATATACGCTTGAAATGCAAGGCTTTAAAAGTCAATTTATAAAGTATTACATGACTACATTGCATGAAGGACAAAAGGCTATATGTGGTTTTAAACGTTTGTGTACTATAATAATTAATTGGCGATGAGGAGCAGGGTCATACCTGTTCTTCTATTTTTTCTTCAAGGACCCGGTTCACAATATTTTCGCATAAGAAACATCTCCTATTATGGAAAATGATTATTTAGGAGGTTTGTATTATGGAACATATTTTATATGTTAGTGTTGGCTCAAACGCCGAGGAAAGATTATTATTTCTATTTGAAGAAACTAATTCAGAGTATTCTAAAATGGAAGTATGGAAAACTATAAACGGAGAGGGGGTTAACATATACGCGTTTGGTTCAGATACTTATCAACGAATAAAAAATTATTTGAAAGACGAGGAGGGTCAATAGACTCTTCTTTTTTTTCTTTTCTCGCATGAGAAACATCTCCTATTATGAGGAGGTTGATATTTATGTCGAAAACGAAGAAGATTGGAAAGGTATATTTAGTATTTATCGCATTAATCGTTGGAGTTGGATTATATATCTTCAATCGATTCAGACGATAGGGTAGGCATTTTGTCTACTCTTATTTTTTCTTCGCGTAGAAAACACGTCATATTATGAGAAATAATATGAAAGAAGGAATTTATTATGAAAAAATTATTTGTATTAGGATTAGGATTAGCTATGTTTATTGCAGGAATGTTTGTGGCGAGTTTGATGAATAAACCAGAAAGAACAATCACTGATGAAGAAGCTGTATATGCTTATTTTCAAGCATTAGGAGAATCAGAAGACATTGATGTTAAAGTCGATGGCTCTAAAGAAATAAATGGCGATGATTTTATCGCGTATACGGTTTACAAAGGTGATGTTATGATAATTGGTTCTATCGAAAGATCATATGCACAACAATTCGTGGAATAGCTTCATGGCTATTCTTTTTATTTTTCAGTACGCGGGTAACCAAAATATAAATTAAATTGATATTGTGAAATTTTCCCGGTGGGGAATTTTGATAAAACATTTTGAAAGGAGAAGATACGTATGATTGATTTATTTATTGGTATCGTATTAGGAACTATCGTAACGATGGTATTTGATAAATGGAAGGAGGCAAAATATACGATATATGGCACGTATGAATTGGATAGTAGAGACGATACAATCATTATGAGAATGTATTCAGAACAGATTATTAAAAAACGAAGCAAAATAGTGCTGTTACCTAGACAAACGCGTGACAAACACGTCCTTTAATGGAAGTTATTTTCTATCAAATTTTAGGAGGTATTCGTATGAACGAAGAAAAAACATTATCAACTATGTTAGAGGAAGAGTATTTGAGAGAAAGAGAAATTCTTCGAAAAATGCAAGAAGAAAATGAGGTCGATTTAGACCGCTATGAAGTGCAGGTAAAACGAGTGAATGATTTGGAAGGACGTTTACTAGAAAACAGAAAGCAAATAATTGATCATGGAATTAAAATGAATGATATGATGATTGCTGAAAATAATAGTAAGGCGGAAAGAAAGATTAAAGTACTTGGGATTACAGCACCAATCGCAGCGGGAATGATAATGGGCTTCGCGTCTATGCATTGGGAGAAAGTAGAATCAATGCTCTATACGGTTGGAAAAGCAGCGTTTAGAGATATCATGAAATTCAGAAAATAATTAATGAAAAAGGGGTTATTTAATATAGCCTCTTTTCTTTTTTGATGATATAATGAACGCATACAGATAAAGGAGGAAGTGTATCATGAAAAAAATCACAATATTTTTAAGTGTTCTATTATCCGTTTTCATTTTAGCGGGTTGCGGCGGGGAGAAGAAAGAAAGATTAGAGTGGCCAACTGATGGTATCGCTAAATTATTACCTAATCCAAATGCCAAATATGGAGAGATAATAACGAATGATGAGGAACGATTTAGCGCAAGAATAAAGAAACAATCTAATGAAGATTTTAAAACATACGTAAAATTTGCTGAAAAAAGTGGATTTAATGCGGATAAAGATAAAACTTCTGAAAATAGTATAGACTTATATAATAAAAATGGCGATAAACTTCATTTGTATTTTTGGAAAAGTTCAAAAGAAATTACCGTTGAACTTGATAAGTCATTAGTTTCCGATAAATATACGTGGCCGTCTATTGGTATGGCAACACTAATACCAAAACCAGATAGCGATTATGGAAAAGTAACCACTGATAGCGAAAAATCTTTTAAGATATATGTTGGAAAAACTTCTAAACAAGATTTTGAAAACTATATTAACAAAATTATGGAAAAAGGTTTTACTGTAGATTATTCCAAAAACGAAAATCACTTCAACGCAAAAGACTCGAACGACAATAAAGTATCTATAGATTACAACGCATTCAAAACAATGCGAATTAGTATGACCGGATCTGAAAAAACAGAAGCCACAACTACTCAGTCTTCTTCTCAATCTGAACAAACACAACCTAGTCAACAGTCTACGCAACAAACTAATACTACTGGTATTAGACCCGAAGTAAAAGAACAAATTGATGCTTACGAGAAATTCTTCGATGAATATGTCGCATTCATGAAAAAATATAAAGATTCAAATAATGCCGTATCCATGGCTGCCGATTATGCGAAATTTATGAAAAAATATACTGAGTATACTCAAAAATTTGAAAATATCGATGATAAAGGTTGGAACGACGCAGAAGTTGCTTATTGGTTAGAAGTAAACGGTCGTGTGATGGGAAAACTAGCAACAATTCAATAAACATTTAAAGAGCTCTTTTGGGGCTCTTTTTTTTTAGGAGAAAATATGCGTTATCATTATGGAAATTTTAGCAAGACATCTATGTATGGACATACATACGAATGCGACCATGAAATATATAATAGATGTACGTTATATTTGATTGGAAGTAAGGGCTTATCGGTTATTCAACAGAGATTTGACGCTGAAAATAAATCGACATATTGGTCGAATATAGACTCGAATTTAACGGACGCGATATATTTACACGAGAACTTTAAACCATTCTTTGATGAACGTTCATCCGAACCAATTAATGGGATATATCCGACGGTCACTTTAAGACAAATAATGTGGGCATTGCGTATGAAACCATTAAAAAGAGAACGATGGGAAACATATTTCGATAGGAAATCGATTTAATTCGCGTAAAAAACACCTTCTATTATGAGACGTATAAATTAGGAGGTATGAATAATGATATTATTCGCGATTTTATTTGTTATGCTGTTTTTACTAATAGCATTTATCATTCTAGTGGCAGGTGTCGGTGGAACGATATTTACGATAGTATTTGCAGATGTAATAGTATGTATCGTATTGATAGCTTTGGTCATATTTTGGCTAATAAAACGTAGATAGTGGGGTTAAATTACCCTGCTATTTTTATTTTCTGGAGGTATAAAATGGACGAAATGATGTTAAGTATTAAAACACCGTTGTTAAAAGGCTTTATTTCAAAGCTCATTACACGCGCAATTAAGAAAAAAACAGGTTTTAAAGTGAGATTACAAATCAACGAGTTAGATATTCAAACAAACGGAGATTATATTGTATTTAAAATAGGCGCAGAAGGCTCGACAGAAAGTTCTAACTTACTTAAAGCGGTCAGAATGATGGAAAAGGAATGAATGTTCGCGTAAAAAACAACCCCTTTAATGGACAATAAAACATTAGGAGGAATTTGAAATGAATAAAGTTAGAAGTATGATTGTCGACGAATGGAATGTAACAAAATTTATGGATGTATTTAATGAAAGTAGAACTTTATTAAGTGACAATAGAGTCGCTATCGAAGTGCTACATTATGGAAATTGTAATAAATGGCACATTACATTTTGGGCAAATGATAAACGTTATGATAAGATTTTCAAAACATTAATCACTGATGGTTTTATGACAATAATGGAAGATGAATATTATTGGCAACCATTCGCTGAAGAAGTGGAAGTTGAAGAGGCTGAATAAGTCTCTTCTTTTTATTTTCATTTCGCGTAAAAAACACACGCTATTATGAGAAATACTTAAAGGAGATGTTTAATTATGTTATTAGAAATGGTAGTTTTTGGAGCAGTGTTAGGTTTAGTATTGATTTTGGGAAATTTAGCTTTATGTATTATGTACATGGGCATTATCCGAGAAACTTTACAAGATAAGGAATTTATGAGAAAAATTATCAAAAATAATGTAGAAATCACTAAAGAAGTAATGGATGAATTTGATATTTAGAGATTAGAGCTTAACGGCTCTTTTCTTTTTAATTTTATGAGGAGGAAATTATCATGAAGAAATTATTAAACAAAACGTGCGAGTTCGTAGTAAAAAATAAAACAACGATTCTCGCTGGAATTGGATGTATTGGTGTTGTAGGCACATCGGTATTAACGGCGAAAGGAGCAATGAAAGTATCCGAGTTAATCGAAGAAGATATGAGTAAAAAAGAAAAAGCGATAGTATATGCTACAGCTTATCTTCCAGCATTTATTACGGGTACAGCTACAATCGCATGTATCATGAGTGGAAATATATTAGATAGAAAACAACAAGCTTCATTAATGAGTTCTTATGCTTTATTAGATCAGGCGTTTAAGAAATATAAAAAAGGCGTGTCACATACGTTTGAAGCACAAGAAGAATTGGAGCAGTTGGATGAGGAAGAAAAAACAGAAGAATTACTTTTCTATGATACTTTCTCAGGGACATATTTCAATTCTACTAGAGAAAAAGTTCTAGAGGCTATTTTAGATTTGAATAAATTATTCGTCACGGGTCAATTCGCACCAGTAAATACGTTCTACGATAAAATAGGTATCGAATTTGGTACAAAGGGCGAATATGTTGGTTGGGACATTGACGAAATGGCATGTAATTGCGATGCATATTTTATCGATCATTATACTTATGATGTTACGACAGATGATGGTCTTGAATGTACGGTAATTAATTGGGTTTGGGATCCATTTATAAATGAGGATTTACATGCGGACTCTAAAGAATTCAACAACGCATTGACATATGCTAAGAAACATAACATTTATATCGTACAAGAGGATTCGCAAAATAAACAACTACTTTTATGAGGAGGATGATAATTATGAAATTTAAAAATCTATCTATTATTTCAATTCTAGCATTTGGAGTTGGTATCGCAGCTAAGATTATCGAAGTTGTGAAGGACGAAAAAGATAAAGAAGAAATGAAGATTGAATTGAAAGAAGAAATTATCAAGGAACTTAAAGAAGAGGGAGCTTAATGCTCTCTTTTCTTTTTGTAAATATATTTAGGAGGAATATTTATGTTGGACGATGCGAAAAAAATCATTGATTCTGGATTATTTAGTTTAAAGAAAAATAGTCCTGCCATTCTTATTGGGTTTGGAGTAGCTGGTATTGTAGTGACGGCTGCTTTAGCGGTGAAAGCCACACCAAAAGCAATAGAATTAATTGAAGAGGAAAGAAAAATAAAGGAAGAGAATGATGAAGAATTAACAAAAATGGATATTGTCAAAAAAACTTGGACATTATACGTTCCTAGTGTGTGTGCTGGAGTTTTATCTGCGGCGTGTATCGTTGGTAGTCACAAAATAAACACAAGACGAAATATCGCAATAGCAACTGCATATAAGATTTCCGAGAGTGCTTATCGAGAATTTAAAGATAAGACGATGAAAGTTGTTGGGAAAGAAAAATATAACGAAATTAGAGAAGAAGTTGCGAAAGAAAAAGTAGAAAAAGCCAAACTCGAAAATAGAGAATGTATTATTACTGAACCAAGCAGCGACATAAAGTGTTACGATTCGGTGGGCGGGGTTTTATTTAAGTCGACCGTGGATAAAATCAATAAAGCGATTAATGAATTAAACCGAAAAATGTTATTAGAAAACTATGTATCGTTAAATGATTTCTATTCATTCCTTAATTTACCACCAACTTCAATGGGAAATGAGTTAGGCTGGAAGATTGATAAGGGATATTTAGAAGTAAGTTACTATGCGGAACTGGATTCTGATAACAATCCATATATTGTAATAGATTACAGCCTTGCGCCTGAATATGAATATTATAAATTCGCGTAAAAAACACACGCTATTATGGAATCCATTTTAACTATATTTTAAGGAGGAATTTATCATGGATGAAAAAATGATGAACACTGAAGTATTAAACGAAGAGGAAGTACAAGTTGAGGAAACATTACCAATGGAAGTAATTGAGGAAGTTGATTATTCCGATGATTATTCAGATGATTATGAAGTTGAAGATGAATCAACATTGAAGAAGTATGCCAAAATTGGTATCGGTGTAGGTTTAGCTATTGGCGCAGGTGCAACTATAGCTTATAAGAGAAACGTATTCGGTATTAAGAGTAAGGTAGAAAAATTCAATCAAGATAGAATCGACAAGAAGATTAAACGTTTGGAGAAAAAAGGATATCAAGTAACCAAGAAACCTGAGGATGTAGTAATCGAGTTGTCTGATGACGAAGTTGAAGTTATTGAAGGTTCAGAAGATAAGAAGGATAAAAAATCTAAAAAGAAAGAGAAATAGGATTTTAGAGGAGAAGTGTCTTTAATTAGATGCTTCTCTTTTTCTTTTTGTGGAGGTTATATGAATAAATATATTTATGAAGGCCCCGTTATGATATTTGATAGATTCGTTACAAAAGATTGGTCTGGGGAGACTATAGCTGTGACTGAGAAAAAAGCAAGAAGTAATCTTATTTATCAGTATAAGAAACAAAATAATTTGGTACCCAGTTCGAGGGTTAAATTAACTGGCAAATTAATAAAGCAGGATTGAGAGGAGAATATAGATGGACAAATATGCACCAAACTCAAATTTGAGTAAGGAACGTAAAAATGAAGAAAGCAGAGTAAAAAGAAAGGTGAAAGGGCGATTAAAATCCAAATCTAATACTAGTGCTTTGTTGAGTCAATTTATCGTAAATGATATCCAGACAGCTGTCAGAAATACGGTGAAAGATGTTTTAATTCCCAAAACAATCGATGTCATTGTTGATGTCTCAAAAAGTGCTCTAGACATGATATTTTACGGGAGTGAACAACCTACGAAAAAAAGTAAAACACCAAGAGTTTCGTATAGCAGATACTACGAGGAAGACCGAAATAGACCTAGAGAACGTTCGACTCGTTTTGCTGTAAATACAATCGAATTCGATTCAAAGGCGGAAGCGGAAGATGCTCTAGCGCAATTAGATGATATTATTCGTGAATATCAAATTCTTAGAGTAGCGGATTTTTACGATGTCGTGGATGTGAGCTCTGAACCAATCGATTATAAATATGGATGGACAAATATCCAAAGCGCGTTCATTAGTAATAATAGGGGACATTGGTATATCAATTTACCAAGGGTAATGCCTATTTCTAACGACTGCTAATTTATATATTAAACGGGGGTTGCATAATGAATATATTAAATAAGCTAAGAAGAGGTATATACAATATGTTTGACGAACGAATATTTATTGTCGCTGAGCTATTAGCAAAAGATAAGAATAGATTAACCGTCGGACTAATTGTTTTGAGTATTGGCGTAGGTATAGCAACAATAGGAGGAAGCATAATCGCTTCAATCTATATCCCCACACCAGAAAAATAACTTACTAAGGGAGCATCGTGAGGTGTTCCCTATTTTAATGAAAACAGAATGGAGAGTAAATATTATGAGTAAAAATAGTTTATTAAACGCAATCACTTCAGGAGTCATGAAAGCAACATTTAAAGCGAAAAAACACAGCCCTGAAATTCTAGTAGCTGCCGGAGTTGTCGGAGTTGTGACAAGTACTGTATTAGCGTGTAAGGCGACTTTGAAAGTTCACGAAGTAATGGAAGAAACACAAACTAATTTAGAAGCTATCGAAAGCTATGTAGAGAAGAATGGTTATACAGAGAAATACACAGAAAAAGATGCGACAAATGATAAACGAATCGCATACGGAACCGCAACATTAAAATTCGTTAAATTATACGGACCATCCGTTCTTCTAGGTGTAGCATCTATCGGATGTATTGTTGCGTCACACAATATCTTGTCTAAACGAAATATTGCATTAGCAGCTGCATATTCTGCTGTAGATAAAGGATTTAAAGAATACCGCGGACGAGTGGTTGAACGTTTTGGTTCAAAAATCGATAAAGAATTAAAATACAATATCAAAGAATATGTTGATAGTAAAGAAACAATTGTAAACGAAGATGGCGAAGTAGAAGAAAAGACGGGCGTTGTTCCAGTTATTGATTCAGAAGATGTAAGTCAATATGCTCGCTTCTTCGATGAAACATCACACGCATGGACAAAGGATGCAAATTATAATTTAATGTTTCTTCGTGCACAACAAAACTATGCGAACGATAAATTAAAGGCGCAGGGTTATCTATATTTGAATGACGTGTACAAAATGTTAGGTATCGCACCATCACCTGAAGGTCAAGTAGTTGGTTGGACTTATGATTTAGAACATCCAAATGGCGATAACTATATCGACTTTGGTATCTACAATACAAAACGTAAATCATCTCGTGAATTTGTAAATGGATATGAAAAATCAATTTTATTAGATTTTAATGTCGATGGAAATATCCTAAATTTAATGTGAACAACGGGATTGAATAATCCGTATTCAGGTAACTATTATCGTGATATGTATGATTTTTGAGAGGAGAAAATAGAATGAATTCAGTAATTAAGAATATTACAATCTTTACGGTCGGTCTAGCAATAGGCTCGGCCGTTTCTTACATTTATAACAGTAAAAAATTTAATGAGCAATTGGACGATGAAATTGAGAAAACGAAATCGTATTACGAAAATAAATACTCCAAAACGGAAGAATCTGTAGAAAAAGATGAGACAGTAGAAGAACCAATAAATGCTGAAAAAACAGAAGAATATTTAAAAATGGTGAATCGTTATGATTCTCCTGCTGTAAAAAACGATGAGAAAGAAACGAATAAAATAAAAGCGACTTTCTACGATCCATTAACTGATGAGATTGAGGAAGTAGAAGTGGAGGGAAATATGACTAACGATGAGTTAAAACCATACGTGATTTCGCCAGATGAATTTGGAGAAACTGATTATAAAATCATCTCTCTAAATTATTATGCGGATAAAGTATTAACTGATGAATTCGATAATATTATCGATGATGTGGAAGGAACTGTGGGCGAGGCATCATTAGATACTTTTGGTGAGTATGAGGATGATACAGTATTTGTACGAAATGATTCGCTAGAGATTGATTATGAAATTTGTGCAGATTTAAGAGCATATTCTGAAATCTATCGAAATGAGGGATAGTATGCGTAATGAAATTAATTTATGGAGGTCTGAATATTTTCGTTGGATGTCAGAGATAGTTGATAAGGATATGCAATTTACCAAATTATTACGAGCATTGAATGAAACGATATTTATATCGAAAATCCCAAGAGATGAAAATCGTATAGCTGACGGTGTTGACTTACGAAGAAGGTTCATTTTAGACAACGGATATTATTCACATGAAGAATTAATATTAGATTGTCTAGATGGTCCATGCAGCGTACTTGAATTAATGCTAGCACTAGCTTTTCGATGTGAGGAAAACATCATGTTAGACCCAGACTATGGCGATAGAACTTCACATTGGTTTTGGGGAATGATCACAACATTAGGTCTTGGTGGAATGTTTAACGATAGATTTGATGAGCGTATTTTTAGCAAATCAATGGTTACTTTCATGAATAGAACATATAGTCCGAATGGCGAAGGTGGTTTATTTAAGATTAATGATGCACCTGACGATATGCGAAACGTAGAAATATGGACACAATTACTATGGTATTTGGATACAATCATTCCAAATATTTAAACATTGGAGAGGAGGAATACAAACGTGATTGATTTTCTATTAATTTCTACTAGAACAAATCGAAATGGCACAGTAGAAATATATCCTAAATTCCGTTTATATCCTAAAAGCTCCGATTTGATGATACGTGGTGGCGATTTTTATGCAATCTGGTTAGAAGAAAAAGGGGTGTGGTCTACGGATGAAGGAGACGCACTCCGATTAATCGATAGCGAACTCGAAAAATATGCAAAAGATTACGAAGAAAAATATAGTGTCAAACCAAAAGTATTTTATATGTGGGATTCTGAATCCGGAATGATTGATATATGGCATAAGTATTGTCAAAAACAATTAAGAGATTCGTTCCATACATTAGATAATACGCTGATATTTTCAAATATGGAGACAAAGAAAGAGGATTATGCCAGTAAGAAATTGTCTTATCCATTGGAAAAAGGCTCTATAAAAAACTTTGAAAAAGTGATTTCGACTTTATATTCTGAAGAAGAGCGCCATAAAATCGAATGGGCAATAGGTTCGATTGTGACTGGAGATTCGAAGAAAATACAGAAATTTATGGTTTTATATGGTGCACAAGGAACAGGTAAATCAACAATCATTAATTTAGTTGAGAAATTGTTTGAAGGATATTTCAGCGTGTTTAATGCTAAAAGATTAGGTTCATCATCTAACTCATTTGCTTTGGAAGATTTTAAAACAAATCCGTTAGTAGCTATCCAACACGATGGAGATTTATCCAGAATTGAGGATAATACTTTGCTAAATAGTCTGGTTTCCCATGAGTTAATGACTGTGAATGAAAAATATAAGTCTACTTATACGAATAAATTTAAAGCATTCTTATTCATGGGTACCAATAAACCAGTAAAAATTACGGATGCTAAGTCAGGTTTGATTCGACGTTTAATTGATGTTACACCGAGTGGAAATAAATTGACTAGAAGTGAATATAATAAAGCCACAAAGGGAATGGAATTCGAATTAGGAGCAATTGCCTATCATTGTAAGGAAGTATATTTGAAAAATCCAAGTAGATATGATGATTATATTCCGACAACGATGTTAGGGGCATCTAATGATTTCTATAACTTTGTAATGGAATATTATAGTACATTCAAGCGACAAAACAGTACCACCCTTAAATCAGCGTGGGAAATGTATAAGACCTATTGTGAAGAAGCTAAAGTCGCTTTTCCATATTCTCAAAGAAATTTCAAAGAAGAGTTGAAGAACTATTTTAAAGACTTCGAAGATAAGGTCACTCTCGAAGATGGGACTACTGTTCGAAATAAATATACTAATTTTCTAGCAGATCGGTTCGAGTCAGAAATTCATAAGATCGAACCTCAGGAAGAACCGAAGAAACTGTTATTAGATTATACAACCTCCCTTTTTGATAAATTATATTCCAACTGTTTAGCGCAATATGCAACTTCTGCTGAGACACCTTATAAAGCGTGGGATAAAGTTAAAAGCGTATTAAGTAGTTTAGATACTTCAAAATTACATTATGTAAAAGTACCAGAAAATCATATCGTAATCGATTTTGATTTGAAGGACGAAGATGGTAATAAATCTCTAGAACGAAATCTTATCGAGGCAGCTAAATGGCCAAAAACTTACGCTGAGATAAGTAAGAGTGGTAATGGTGTTCATCTACACTATATTTACTCAGGAGATGTGACATTGTTAAGTAGGACCTTCAGTGAAAATATTGAAATTAAAACATTTACTGGGGGTTCGTCATTACGAAGAAAATTTACAAAATGTAATAATGAGGAAATTGCTATAATAAGTTCTGGTTTACCTTTAAGAGAGGAGAAAAAGATGTTACAGTACTCTATATTCATAAACGAACAAGCTATACGAAGACTTGTTGAAAATAACTTAAGAAAGAAATACCATCCAAATACCGCGCCTAGTATTCAATATATTTACAAGATATTGAATGATGCGTATGACATGGGGATGACGTACGACTTAAGTGATATGAAAAATGATTTATACGCATTCGCTGCTCAATCTACAAATCAAGCTGAAAAATGCATGAGTTTGGTAGATAAAATGAAGCTCAAATCAGAAGATAAATATCAAGAACCCGAAGACAATGAGAAACCAATCGTATTCTTTGATATTGAGATATTCCCAAATTTATTTCTTGTCAATTACAAAATGGCCGGAGAGGATAACCCTGTTGTTCGCCTAATCAATCCATCAGTATCCGAAATTGAAGAATTGGTTAATTATAGTAAATTGATTGGATTTAACTGTAGAAGATACGACAATCATATTCTTTATGGTGCATTATTGGGGTATTCCATAAAAGAGCTATTCGAATTATCTCAAAATATTATCAACAGCGGTAAAGGAAAGTTAAACGTTTTCTTTGGTCAAGCCTATAATCTATCTTATACGGATGTGTATGACTTTGCGCGAGAGAAAAAAAGTTTGAAAAAATGGGAAATCGAATTAGGTATTTCTCACGTTGAATTGGGATTGCCTTGGGACCAACCAGTTCCAGAAGAACGATGGACTGAAGTTGCTGAATATTGTGATAATGATGTTATTGCTACAGAAAAGGTATTTAATCATTTACAAGCAGACTGGATTGCTAGACAGATTCTTGCTGAGATTTCAAATGGTTCAGTTAATGATACGACTAATACTTTAACAACCAAAGTCATTTTCGGAACAAATAGAAATCCACAAAGTAGTTTTTATTATCGTAATCTGGCAGAACCAGTCCATGAGTTACCAGAAGATGCTATGAAGTTTTTAAGAGAAGCCTGTCCGGAAATGATGAGTCAAAAGCATGGAGATGCAAAAAGTTTACTCCCTTATTTCCCAGGATATAAATACGAATATGGAAAATCAACTTATAGAGGTGAAGAAGTTGGAGAAGGTGGATATGTAGATGCTATTCCAGGTATTCGTACGAACGTGGCGTTACTGGACGTAGCAAGTATGCATCCGCATAGTTTAATTGCTGAGATATTGTTCGGTGTATCCTATACTACTGTATTTAGAGATATTGTACGAGGTCGTGTTATCATTAAACACGAAAATTGGGAAGCTTTAAATGATATTCTAGGTGGTAAACTAACAAAATATGTCGAGAAGATTAAAGATGGCTCGATTAAATCTAATGATTTAGCGAACGCATTAAAGATTGCAATTAACTCGGTATATGGATTAACTTCTGCTAAATTTAAAAACGCATTCAAAGATATACGAAACATTGACAATATTGTCGCAAAACGCGGTGCTTTATTCATGATTGATTTGAAACATTTCGTTCAGGATTTGGGTTATACTGTCGCACACATCAAAACGGATTCCATCAAGATTCCAAATGCAGATAGACATATTATCGAACAAGTAATGAATTTTGGTAAAAAATACGGTTATACCTTTGAACATGAGGCAACTTATGATCGGATGTGTTTAGTAAATAACGCGGTGTATATTGCTCGATATAAAGACGCGGAAGCATGTCAAGAAATGTATGGGTATATTCCTGGAGATAACAAAAAGAAAGGAAATCAATGGACCGCTATCGGTAAGCAATTTGCTGTTCCATATTTATTCAAGAAATTATTCTCCAAAGAACCGATTCAATTAAAAGATATGTGTGAGACATTCTCAGTCAAAACTGCAATATATCTTGATATGAACGAAAACTTACCAGACATTCATCATCATGAAAAAGAGTTAGAAAAGTTAGAGCGATTATTTAAAAATGGTCGTATCGACGAAGAAGAATATAAAGTTGAGAAAATCCAATTCGAAAATGAAATCGCAAAAGGTCATGATTATCGTTTTGTTGGTAAAGTAGGAAGTTTCTGTCCGGTATTAGCAGGAAAAGGCGGCGGTGAATTATATCGAAAACAGGACGATAAATATCACGCCGTAGCTGGAACTACTGGGTATAGATGGATAGAGTCCGAATTAGTCAATGAGGAAGATATGGACGACTTAATTGATAAAAGTTTCTATGAAAATTTAGTAAATGACGCGATAGACAGTATCAAAGAATACGGAGATTACGAATGGTTTGTTTCTGATGAACCAAGCGTCTTCGAACCAATAAATAAATTCGCGTAAAAAACACACGCTATTATGAGAAGTATGGGTAGGCAGGTTCGATTCCTGTTCACATGTATGTGTGGGAGATGCAAGGGGCATCACATACTTCTCTCTTTATTTTTATTGAGGAGGAGAAATATTATGAAGAAAACATTACGGAACGCTTATATTAATGTATTAACAAATTTGAAAAAATCAAATTATTTTCTTTCGGATGCTCCAGAATTGATTGTCGATGTAATTTACAATGGGCCAGCGACTATTGTCTTTTGGTCGGATGGTTCCAAGACAGTAGTGAAATGTACAGAGACAGATGAATTTGATTGGGAAAAAGGTTTAGCCATGGCTATCTCAAAGCATTACCTAGGTAAGAATTTCAAAAAGAATTTCAAATTCTATCAACCAAAAGATGAGAAAAAAGGAGGACATTAATTATGTTTAGCGAGGCTTTTAAAGTAGGATTTGGTTTAAATATCGGTATGTATGTTGCAATGAAATTAATTAGTAAATTAGATAATACAGCATTTAATATTACAGTTGAAAAATAATTAACGAATATATTTAGGAGGAAAAAGAATATGAATATTGAATTTGGACCACGCGGAGTAGTAATGATTGATGATGCAATTATCACAAATCGAAATTTTAGAGGAGAAGAAAACGAATACAACGACAAAGGAAAACGTAATTTCTCTCTATTAATTCAAGATGAAAATATCGCTAACATGTTAATGGAGGATAAAAATAAATACGGTGTCGGATGGAATGTGAAGATTAGAGAACCTAAAAATCCAGGAGATAAACCATCGATGTATTTGAAAGTGAATGTGCGTTTTGATAATTTCCCACCAGATATTTTCTTGATTTCTGATGGAGAAGTCATTGAAATTAATGAAAATAATGCACACCGACTTGATGAAATTGATATCGCGTCTGTTAATCTAGATATTCGTCCATATGACGGTATTTCTAAAGGAAGAGATAAAGCTCCATTCAGAACAGCATATGTAAAAAATATGGAAATTATTCAAGACGTTAATCGCTTTAGAGCAAAATATAAAGGGGTTAGACGTGTAGAAGAACCAGAAGACATGTTCTTTGATGAAGATGAATAAAATAATTGAAAGACTTAGCCTTCGGGTTAGGTCTTTTCTTTTCATTTGGAGGAAACGAAGATGAAGAATATACAAGTGGTGGGTATGGAAACTGGAAGGATATATTTTGAAGGAGATGAGCGAGAATGTTCTAGATATTTACTAGAAAATTATCCATCAATCGAGATTAAAAAAGTGAAATACAAGAATCAATATATTGAAGATATTATCGATCATCCAATTATAAGAGACCCAGTATATCCAGAACCATTAGCAAAAGTGAAACCAAATTAAGGAATGAGTACATGAGTAAGAAAAAACCGTTCTTATATCCACATCAGGAACAGACAATTGAAAAAATGTTTTCTGGATGCATTCTAAATGGTGGTACTGGAAGTGGAAAAAGTAGAACAGGGCTATATTACTATTTCACTAAATATGGTGGAAGTATGTATCCAAAATATAAACCAATGAAATACAAACCAAAACCACCAGACTTATATATTATTACAACTGCTAAAAAGAGAAACGATCTGGAGTGGGAAGAAGAATTAGCACCTTTCTTATTATATCCTGGTGATAGAAAAAAGAATAGTTATGGCATAGAGATAAAGATAGACTCTTGGAATAACATCAAAAAATATAAGTCGGTGAGAGATGCCTTCTTTATATTCGACGAAGACAAAGTGACAGGTAACGGCGTATGGGTTAAAACATTTTTAGAACTCGCAAAGCATAATGAATGGATTATATTATCAGCGAGTCCAGGTGATAAATGGGAAGATTTTATACCCGTATTTATCGCGAATAAGTTTTACAAAAATAAAACAGAATTCAGTAGAGAGCATCTGGTTTACGCTCGATATTCTAAATTTCCAAAAGTAGAACGATATATGAACGAATATAAGTTAAATCGTTTACGAAATAAAATATTAATCGATATGGATTTTAAAAGACATACTGTTCAGCATCATGAAGATGTTATTGTCGACTACGACACGCACAAATATCGAGATGTGATGAGACGAAGATGGGATATTTATAAAGACCAACCGATACAGCAGGTATCTGGCTTATGTTATATTCTACGACGTGTTGTGAATGAAGATGACTCTAGACAGCGCGCATTGTTAGAGCTATACGAAAAACATCCAAAGCTAATTGTCTTTTATTCTTTTGATTATGAGCGCGATATTCTGCTGAATCTACCATACGGCGAAGGGGTAAAAGTCGCCGAATATTCTGGACACCAGCATCAAGATATCCCTAAAAGCGATAAATGGGTATATTTGGTTAATTATACAGCTGGTTGTGAAGGTTGGAATAGTATTGAGACAGATACAATTGTCTTTTATTCTCAGACTTATAGTTACAAAGTTTTATTACAGGCTACTGGACGAATTGATAGGTTAAATACGCCATTTACTGACTTATATTACTATCATTTAAAGTCTAAAAGCAAAATCGACATGATGATTTCGAGAGCATTAACACAGAAAAAGAATTTTAACGTTCGAAAATTTGTAAAGTGGTGATTATATGAAAACGAAACAAGTAGTGTTAATCGGTACACAAACAGGAAAAATATATTATACGGGAGATGAATGTTCTGCTTCAAGATATTTGATTGAACAGTATCCTTCGTTAGTAGAGTCCGATGCTTTAAGAAGGGACCAACGATATCCAAAAGCAATTTATGACGAGCCACTTCGAAAATATGTTATTAGTTCGCGTAGAAAACAACGCCTTTAATGGAACAAAATTTAGGAGGTATGTGTTATGAAACGCAAAAATATTGAAGCAGCAAGAGAGATTAGATTATGGACGAGAGATATTGTCGTTCCGGGTATTATTGTACTTGGGGCAGCAATCGCAAATCCAGAAATCCGAGAATTCACTGGTGCGAAATATAATCAAGCGAAAGAATTTGTAAATTCTAAATTATTGAAACGGAAGGAAAAGCCGAAAGTTATTATCATTGATCGTAATAGAGATTAAGGATAAGAGCTTAACGGCTCTTTTCTTTTTATTTTTCAGGAGGTAATTATGATGACAAATAGAGAACAAGCAATTATTACTGCGTATACATCAATTAAATTACAAGATGATTATCGATATTTACTGGATTATTTATCTGATATTACCGGTAGAGCTGTAACAAAAAGTGAGATGAATGACGTGATATTTGCAAATAAAAACAGAATTGAAAGAGATTATAGACGCATGTCGTTAAGATATAACGATGTGTTCATGGGAGGTAAAATGTGATGAAAGAATTAATTATTGAACTGATTGGTGCTACTTTGTTATGCGGGCTAACTTTTATATTTACGAGTTTCATTTTATCACTAATCTTTTGGTGTTTCGGTATATCATTTTCGCTTAAGATTGCTTTGGGAATTTGGCTCGTCTTATTCCTACTCTATTTATTTATAAAAGTATTAATTATAACAACTTTGGATATTTAAAATAGAGAGGATGTGATGTATATGTTTGACGATATAAAAATTCCACCGATTATTAAATTTTTCATTGTATTCAGTATCCTATTAACCTGGATTACAATATCGTTTTTACTTTTAAATGCAATAGTCATGCATATTTCTGAAGATATATTTAAAGCGGAATATACCCCGACCTATGCGATTCCTATCTGGATAATATTACATGCTCTATCGATTGGGATTACTATGGCTTGGGATATTTATGATTAATGGAGGTGCGAAATGATTAATGAAGAAAAAGAAGTCTATTTTCATGAATATTGTGGAAGGTGTGCGCATGCTAAAAAGAGGGATGATGACTATCCTTGCGCCGATTGTCTTGCTCGTCCTACAAATACGCATAGTCATAAACCAGTATATTTTGAGGAGGTAGAGAAGAATGGTAAAAATACACGAATTAAAGAAACTAGCTAAACGCTACGGATATAATACTAGACTATGGCAAGTAATAGAAAAGATTATGGCTGAAAAACCATACGAGTGTCCTAAATGTCATGGAGAAGGTACACAAGAAGTAACTTATAATGCATATCCAAGTGGGTTACCAGATAGCGGTTGGGCGTATGAGCCTAAAACAAAAACTGTAGATTGCGATTTATGTAATGGAGAAGGCTATACATCAGTTGAATACAAACCTAATATGATTCAACAAGGTTTGGTAGCTAAACAGGAGGAAGAAGTTTGAAAAAAATCTAAAAAAGAGGTTTTAAGTAAATCCAGAAAAAAGGGTACACTAAATAAATGTATAACAAAAAACAATCGTTATACTATTGTTGTTATATCACTTGATAACCGTGGTTGATTGCCAGTCTCACAGCTTGTTCAACAGTAAGTGTTTTCTTAGGCGAGACATACTCTTGGTAGTGATATAATTCTGCATTATACACTTCGTCATTTTTAAGCACATGATAAATCGCAACTAGTAATTTTCTGCCAATTGCGATAATCGCTTTCTTATGACCTCGCCTTTTCTTTAGTTGTAAATATTTGTTTTTAAATTCTGGATATTTATCTGAACGAACCACGGCATTCGCTACTTGAACTAAAAGTGGCTTCAAATAGTGTCCCCCTTTTGAAATTTTTGTCGAGTGCTTTTTATTGGCACTTTCATCACAAATAGGACACATACCTGCCCAAGAAGCAAGGTGTTTAGCTGTTGGAAATTTAGACATATCTGCACCAATTTCAGAAATCACCCTTAAAGCGGTAAATTCATTTTGAAAGCCGGGAACCGTTTGAATGAGTTGTCGTTCGTGTTCAAATTCTTTACCTAATTCAGTAATAAGTTTTTGTAAATCATTTTTACAAAAAGTAATTGCATCGTAGTGAGCTTTGATGACTCTTAGCTTTTCAGCTTGTTCATCGGAAATCTCGCCATCTATTGCCAATTCAAATTGTTCAATAGAAGCCTTCATACGACGATCAATCAATGTAGGAAGGTCAATCTCTTCATTTGGATTATCTAACAAATGTTGGATGATTTTCTGTGAAGATTTACCAAAAACATCAGAAACAACACTAGCGATTTGGATATTAGACCAAGTTAAACAATTCTGATAACGGTTCTTTTCACTTGTTTGCATATAGGTAAGTTTCATGTGGTAACGAAATAAATCACGCAGTTGTCGAATTTTAGCAGGGGGAATAAAGCTACCTGCGACTAAATCATGTTTGTATAAATCGGCAATCCACTGAGCATCTTTTTTATCTGTCTTTTTCCCACGAATGGCTTTTACATATTTAGGATGGGCAAGACAGATGTTCATTTCGTCCTCAAGGACGTTATAAAGAGGAATCCAGTATTTACCGGTCGATTCCATACAAACATGAAAACAAGAATAAGCTTCCAACCATTTCTTTAATTCGTTTAAAGAATTAGTATAAGTTGAAAAGCGTCGCTTGTAGTATTGAGTAATCCCTTGATTATCGGTAATAGCAATTACAGCAATAACAAAGGTCTTATGGACATCAATACCACAACAATTAGGATAGATGATTTTAAGCATGGTGTAACCTCCTCTCTTTTATATTTAGAGGGAGAACTATGCAGGGACTGCCAAGCTTTTACACAAACGAGTCGTTTTATGCTGAACTAAATAGATTAACAGATCTTATTGATCATATTGATTCAGAGATGACTGGATTAAAAGATAAGATTTTAGAGATCGATAAAGTCGTATTTCAAGTCGATAGTAAAACTAAAAACAGCGGATTTTTAGGTTTGGAAAGTAAAAAAATCTCTTTATTAAGAGAGTACGATTTACTTTTAACCAGGTATGGTAAATTAGTGGAACAAAGACGAGATGTTCTAGACACAATTGTTAAGGGATTATGTAAAAATGATATTTCACTTCATACCGATGATAATCGAACAATATATTTTTGAATTTTCGAACGAAATTTAGATAGGAGGATTGCAGCATGGCGATGACTAAGGAAATACAAAAAATGTATGCAGCATGGGGTATTTTAGGCTTAGGTATATTAATAGGCACTTGTCTACGGAAACCAAAATTTAAAAACGAAAAGACTAGTAAAGGGAACGAACCATTCGTAAAGTCTGATTCTATTCGAATTGATGAATTGCCTGAATTCGCATGGAATACGGGACGTTTAATGTGTGATGCGGATTTATCTTTGCCGGTTGATACGGTTATTACTTTTAAAATAGAAAATCCTAAAGACCCAAATAAACGTTTTGTACATCTCATTGGAAATAATATTCCTATTGATGGTTTATCAGAATTCGCTATTCGTGGCGTGAGTAACAAACAATCTATGGAAGAAATAGATATCGATAAACCAGTAAGTATATTGGTTAGATATAAGAAAAAGTAAGGAGGATTGTACTATGGCGATGACTAAGGAAATTCATTTGTATGCTTATGCGAGCGGTAAATTCAAATATTACAGTGAAGCTGTCTTATACAATCAGGATGCAAATAAAGAGCATACACTTGCGAGTTATCAAGACGGAAGACACCACAAACCTATCGAACGTGTGGTTTCGGTTATTCCTGGGGAAATATATAATCATATGCTATGGCTACGGGTGAAGGATCATAACTTTGCCCGTATGTTGTTTAAACAGCATTATGTTAACAAACTAATAAATGCAAAAGCAAGAATTACAGAATTAGAAAATGATATTGAAAATTTAACTAAAGTAGAGATTGGAGAATAAGAATATGTTTAAAATTATTGAAATTACTAAAGAAGAAGCAAATAAAATAATTGAAACAAAGGAACCATTAGGATTATTCTGGTTTATTTATGGAGATACATTTATTGCTATAGATAATAGTCGTGGCGAAGCTTTTGTTGAAGAGTTTGATGATAAAGAAGAAGGATTACAGTGGTTGAAAGATTGGTTTAAGAAACCAGGAGATGAAGAATTATATGGCAATCGTAAAGTATGTTATAACCTTCTAAGTAATTCAGTACGCGAATCTTATGATGACTTACGTGAGACTATGGACGAGCAAAGAGAAACATTCAATAATATTTGGGATATTCTTAAAAAGCAACGTACTATAGATGAAAAACGAAAAACTGAAGGAATTATCAGTAATAGCGAAGCTTTGGAATCATCTAAAGAACTTTTAAAATATCTTGAAAGTAGACTAGAGTATGTCAAACAAGAAAAACAGCGTATTCAAATTCAATATAATATTTACGATACAATGCTTAATGGAACTATAAAAGAGATTAATAGAATCTCAACTTTGATAAATGGTCTAAAAGAGAATATCAAATTATCAGAAGAATCATGGAAAGCACATAAAGGAGAATAGGATTATGTTTAAAATTACTGAAATTACTAAAGAAGAAGCAAATAAAATAATTGAAACAAAGGAACCATTAGGTTTGTTTTGGTATAGAGACGATGAAGTTAATCGTGGGTATGTTGCAATAGATAATAGTAGTGGTGAAGCTTTCGTCGAAAGGTTTGGTTATAGAAGCGATAGCTATCTACGGTTGAAAGATCGCTTGCATGCATATAAACACAGATTAATAATGGAAGCTTCTATGTCTTCATATCACGCAGAAGTTAGAAAAGTATCGGATTTGATAACAAATATGGTTATTTTAGAGGCTAGTACTGAAGAAATGGAACGAGTGATTGATTATTCGATAGACGTGTTAGACGCATTTAAATGCGAATTGAGATGTAAACAAACTCGAATCGATAATGGTATCGATGAATTGGAAGAACGATATGGAGATGAGGCATAAATATGTTATTAGTAGAGAATATTGAAACTTATGGGTTTGAAGCAGCTATTAGAGGAATGCGAAATCCTATGAATAGTTGGGGCTTAAGCGACAGCAAATGGATTGATACACCAGATGGTCCGTTCTATCTTATTGGTCCAAACGACGAGAAATTGATGAGGCGATTGGCTAAGGCTGGGAATGACCATAGAAAATATTTGCGAATGATTACTGTTACTATGGATATTACAGCACCTTTATATTGGTGGAAGGAATTCGATCAGTATAAAGTAGGAACTGTTACAAACAGTACATCTACCATGCATGAGATTCATGCGAAAGAATTTGAGCTGGGTGACTTTAGTTATGAACGTTTGGTTGGATATTCATCTCACTTTACTAGAGACGATGAAACAGACCGGATTAAACAAGTAAAAGTTAACGACGATATTTCGTTAGATGGTTATATCACAAGTTACGCTCCTTTAGATATTTTAGAACTATTGATTATCCCATCATTAAATAAATGTCGCGAGAGATTCATTGAAACTAAAGACAAGAAATACTGGTGGCAGATGATTCAACTCTTACCTAGCTCATATATGCAGAAGCGTACGGTGTGTTTGAATTTCGAAGCATTGGCAAATATGTATCACGCACGCAAAGGACATAAGCTGAATGAGTGGGAGCAACTTCGTGTGAATATCGATACTCGTATTCCATATGCAGATATCTTTACGGATTTAAAGAAACGATAATAACTTACCAACTGAGCGGGAGACTATTCCTGCTCTTTTATTTTTGGAGGGAGCATTAATGACTTTTGGAGAAAAAGAAACGTTGAAGAGGCGTTTGCAAGAGACTCGAGAAAAATTGCGAAGAGCGGAAGATGAGTTATATGCTGTTGAATATGATTATCATGAAGCGCGTAAATCTTATCAGCATCACAAATTCATTGTGACACAGTTAAGACGTAATGTGGAGGCGTTACAGAAAGAGTATTACGATTCCATGGAAATGCAAACTGTGATTATATTAAAGGATGAGGATTCGTGGCATTAGTATTTCGTATATTTATCGTGTATGCAATTGTGCATTTTGTATTCGATTTTATTCATTGGTTAGAGAGAATTTGGAGGAATTAACATGAAAGATTTATTTGTATATTTTTGGTCAGTGAAAGGTTTTTGGATACCTACAATTAGCTTGAGTATCTTGTTGTGGTTTATCGATTCGGTTTTATTGTTGAAGGTAATCGGGACTTTTCTGATTATATTTACTACCTTATTTGTGGTTTATGTAGAGTTCAAAGAGATTAGAAAACGCAATGAACTGTTCGATGTTATGACGGAAATGTTGCGTAGAAAGTTCGATAGAGGTCGAAAAATCGAGGAATAAAAATATTACGAAACTTATAAATGAATTTTATTTATTACGATACTTATATTTTTGTGAAAAATTATTACGAAACTTATATTACCATACTTATAAATGAAGTGTAAATATAAGTACGGTAATATTTTTCGAAGATAAAAAGTGCTAGAAACGTTGATATATCAAGGTTTTTCGAAAAAAATATAACGACACTTATACCCCTTTATCTTTATATAGAAAATAAAAATATATAAAAAGTTTTTAGGGGGGTATAAGTACGGTAATATTTTGACTTTTTCACGATTGGAGGTAAACGACGTGACTGAACAAGAATGGATTGATATTTTCTCTTCGAATCTGAGAGACATTATGAATGAGCGAGGCTTTACACAAAAATCTTTGGCCGATGCAATTGGTGTGAGTCAACCAGCGATTTCGGGATATTTGAAAGGACGATGTATGCCGACTGTGAAAGTGGTAGTGAACCTCGTTTATGTGCTAGGTTGCGATTTCGAAGAGTTGATGGATTTCGGAGATACGATATTGTGAAGGATTGAGGGGTTAGTCGAACTAGCCCTTTTCTTTTTGCGAATATACGTTCGCGACAAAAACAAGCCCTTTTATGAGAGGATATGTCTATTTAGACATAATGTTATTGATTTCAAGTCATTGATTTCAATATGCAGTTCCTCTTGACTTTGCGAAGGATTATATTTCAGAAAGGATTGTGGTCTATGTCTAGAGGTGGAGACAAAAAATTAGAGTCGGCTTTTCAAGCAGATTTGATTAAGGAAATCAAAAAGATATTTCCAAATTGTATTGTGCTTAAAACGGATCCGACTTATATTCAAGGATTTCCAGACCTACTTGTTTTGAATAATGATAAGTGGGCATCACTGGAAGTAAAGCGAAGTGCGAATGCATCTAAAAGACCGAATCAAGAATACTATGTCAATAAGATGAATGAAATGTCTTATGCCACATTTGTATATCCAGAGAATAAGGAGATGGTTTTAGATGAAATTCAACGAGCACTATAATTTATCAGGAAAGCATGCGACGTTTAGTCCGAGTCAACCACAATGGTTACGATATTCTAACGACAAGCTCGTAGAAGTATTTGAAAACAAACAAGCGGTTCAACGAGGGACTGAACTACATGCGTGGGCTGAACAAACAATTAATTTAAGAATTAAACAAGCACGTTCAAAGAAAACACTCTGTGCCTATGTCAATGACGCGATAGGTTTTGGAATGGAAACTGAACGTGTTTTATATTATTCTGACCATTTTTATGGAACAGCGGATGCTATCTGTTTTGATGAGAAAAATCAGTTTCTTAGAATTCATGATTTGAAGACTGGAAAACACCCAGCAAAAATCGAACAGTTATTGGTGTACGCAGCTCTATTTTGTTTGGAATATAGAATGGATCCATTTGCTATTGGTATGGAATTAAGAATATACCAGAACGATGAGATTATTACCTTTATTCCAACCGCTCAAGAAGTAAAAGATACAATGAAAAATATCATTGAAAAAAATAATTATTTGGAAAAGTATTCTAAGGGGGTATAACATGTGAGCTCTGTTACTGATGAAATGAGAGCCATATTGGAAGGCGATGAAGATGTATTAATGCACTACGGCGTTAAGCGTCGTTCTGGTCGATATCCATGGGGCTCCGGCGAAGATCCCTATCAGCATACGAATGATTTTCTTAGTCGTGTGGAACAACTAAAGAAAAATGGTTGGGAAGAAACTCCCGAAAATATAAAGAAAGAATTTGGACTTAACACGACGGATTATCGTACCGAAAAAAGAATATGTTCCGAAGAACGCAGAACTCTACTAGTGGATAAGGCAAAATCATTAAAAGCCGATGGTTTAGGAGCATCTGAGATTGGTCGAAAGATGGGGGTTAATGAGTCTACAGTCCGTTCATGGTTAAACGCCGAATCAGAATCTAGAATGAAGGCTTCTAGAAATACTGCCAATTTCTTAAAAGAACAAGTGGATAAGAAGAAAATGATAGACGTTGGTTCTGGTGTAGAACAAGAGTTGAATGTGAGTAAAGAGCAGTTTAATACCGCTTTATATTTGTTAGAAAGAGAAGGATATCATGTATATAAAGGTGGTATCCCGCAAGTAACAAATAAAGGTCAACAAACCAACCAAAAAGTACTATGTGTTCCGGGAACAAAACATGCGGACATTTATCAACACGATAAAGTGCAAACTATCAGGGATTATATTACTAGAGATGGTGGCGATTCTTATGAAAAGAAATTCCACTATCCAGAAAGTATGGATTCTAAGCGATTGGCTATCAGATATAAAGAAGATGGCGGTATCGACAGAGATGGTTTAGTTGAAATTCGCAGAGGTTGTAAAGATTTATCTTTGGGGAATTCGCATTATGCACAAGTTCGTATATTAGTTGATGGAACTCATTATATTAAAGGGATGGCCATATATTCTGATGACCTTCCTAAAGGTGTGGATGTTCTATTTAATACAAACAAGTCCAAATCTACGCCAAAAATGGAAGTTCTCAAAGAGATTAAGAAGGATCCAGATAATCCTTTTGGTTCTGCTATTAAAGATGCCGACCAAGGAGGACAATATTGGTATACCGATTCTAAAACTGGTAAAAGAAAACTTGGTTTAATTAATAAAAGAGCCAATGAAGGAGACTGGAGCGATTGGGCTGACTCGCTTCCTTCTCAATTTTTAGCGAAACAACCATATCCTTTAGCTAAAAGACAATTAGATTTAGCGAAACAGGATAAATATGATGAATTTAAGTCCATTATGGAATTGCAGAATCCAACCATCAAAAAGCATTTACTTAATAAATTTGCAGATAGTTGTGATTCGGCAGCTGTTAAGCTAAAGGGAGCGGCCCTACCTGGACAAAAGTATCATGTTATTATTCCGATTAACACATTAAAGGATAATGAGATATATGCACCTAGATATCCAGATGGTACAAAGTTAGCTCTTATTCGATATCCGCATGGTGGTACTTTCGAGATTCCTATCGTCACAGTCAATAACAAGCATCCTCAATCGAAGAAACTACTTGGTCCAGATGTAAAAGATGCTGTCGGTATAAATGCTAAAGTCGCAGAACGATTATCCGGAGCTGACTTCGATGGTGACACAGTAATGTGTATTCCGACTAACGATCCTAAAACGAAAATCAAAATTTCTTCTTCACAACCTTTAAAAGGTTTAGAAGGATTTGATCCTAAAATGAAGTATGGTCCAGAGTCATACAAAGGTCGAACCATTAAACTTATGAAAGACGAGAAGACTGGAAAAGATGCCACGCAATCTGAGATGGGTAAGATATCTAATTTAATTACCGATATGACATTAGCTGGAGCAAAACCTGAAGAATTAGCTAGAGCCGTTCGTCATTCGATGGTGGTAATCGATGCTGGAAAACATAAGTTAGATTATAAGAGAAGCGAAATCGATAATAATATCGAACAACTACGCATCGAGTATCAAGGCAAGAAGTCTGGTGGAGCGTCTACTTTATTATCAAGAGCAAGTGGTCAAGCAACCATCGACAAGAGACAAGGCGAGGGAAAAGTTAATGTTCCTGGTAAACCTTGGTATGATCCAAAGAGACCAGAAGGTGCGTTGATTTATTCCAAAGCCACTGATCTATATTATCCAGAACGTAAGAAGAATCCAGATACCGGGGAGATTACTTATCGAACCGTGGACGGTAAGAAAATAACTTATGACCCCACGGATAAGAAACAAAGGGAACTATACACCCCTGTGAAGAAGGAAGACCCCGATGGTACGGTAAGATATACCGATTCTACTGGAAAGATTGAGTATAAGCTGAAGAAACGTACACAGAAGAGTGTGAAGATGTTAGAGACCGATGACGCCTATACCCTGGTATCTAAAGAAAGACACCCCATGGAATTATTATATGCTGATTACGCCAATAGTATGAAATCATTAGCAAATACCGCGCGTAAAGAGATGATGGCTACTGGTAAGATAGCATATGATAAACAAGCTAAGAAAGATTATGAAGTAGAAGTTAAGAGTCTAATGCGTAAATTAAATGATGCAAAACTTAATGCAATTAAAGAAAGAGCTGCTCAAAGAAAGGCAAATGTAGAGATTAGTGAGAAACTAAAAGCAGACCCTAATATGAAGAATAGTGACTTGAAGAAAGCTAGTCAAAGAGCTATTACTAAGTATCGTGAAGAAGTTGGCTCTGTATCAAGAAGAAACAGAAACATAGAAATCACAGATAGAGAATGGGAAGCTATACAGAAAGGTGCTATTAGTGAAACGAAACTTAAAGACATTCTTAATAACACCGACATTGATGCATTGCGTCAAAGAGCAACTCCAAAAGCAACAATTCAGCTTTCGCAAGCTAAGATTAATACAATTAAGGCAATGAAAGGAAGATACACTGCAGCACAGATTGCAGAGAAATTAGGCGTATCATCATCCGTTGTCTATGAATATATGAAAGGAGCTTAATGATGTATCAACAATACATGATTACAACTATTGACAATCCTTTCAATCCATTTGAAGAATTCGAATCTTGGTTTCTGTTTGATGTTGGTCAAGGATACAATACGTGTGCTTACTTGGCTCGAGTTACAAACTTTGACAATTCAATGAGTGAATTAGAAGAAATCAAAGAAAACGAAAGAGCAATTGATGAGATTATTATGAGTGATCCTTTTAACATTTACAGAAAGATTACTAGAGAAGGTTTAACCGATGTAGCGTCCTAAAGCAATAGGGGAGGGGGTCTGAAAAATACACCCCCTACCTGCATCGCGGCCCTCTTAAAAATTTCTCCGGAGGGATTTTTTGGACAAAGTTTTTGTATACTCTTTGGTTTTTAGATGAGCCTGTAAGGTCCATCGTCCAAAAATCACCTATAATACCTCGTAATTTTCTCCTTTCAATCCTCGCAAGATTGCCTTGCAGGTTCATTTAAGAATTGAAAGATTGTCAAAACTACCCCAAAAATGATTAAAAGTACTATAAATGTCGCAGAGAGGAGGCAAAAACATGGCAAGAACTAAGAAAACTACAGAAGAAAGTAGACCTCGTAGAATGAAGCCGGCTTTAACTGATGAAGCTAGGGAAAAGCAACTGATTTCATTGGCAAATGATCTTGCAGAAAAACAATTATTAGATGGTACTGCCTCTTCTCAGGTTATAACACACTATTTAAAACTTGGTTCACAAAGAGAAAAACTGGAAAGAGAACGACTACAAGAAGAAAACAAGTTACTTAGAGCGAAAACAGAAGCTCTTAAGTCTGCTAAAGATGTTGAGAAACTATATGCAGATGCTCTTAAAGCGATGAGTCACTACAGTGGGAATAATAATTATGAACAAAATCAGGACTTATAGTGAATTATCTAAATTAAAAACATTCGAGGAGCGGTTTGAATATCTAAAATTAGATGGCTCAGTTGGTAAAGATACATTTGGATTTGATAGATACTTAAATCAGATGTTCTACCGTTCTTCTGAATGGAAAAAAGTTAGAAATCAAGTAATCGTTAGGGACTGTGGATGTGATTTAGGAATTGAAGGAAGAGAAATACATTCTAGAATATTAATTCATCACATGAATCCAATCACTAAAAAAGATATTATTGATAGAAGTGAGTTCCTACTCAATCCCGAATATCTCATTACCACTTATAAAAGAACTCATGACGGTATACATTATGGAGATATCGGTACGACTATAGCAGATATGGTCGAACGAAAACCAAATGATACTTGCCCATGGAAAAGTTAGGAGGTTCTAAATTGCAAAATCTAACAGTCGTCGATTCTATTAAAAAGTTATTGGGTATCGACAAAGATGACGACTACTTCGATGTTGAGATACTCGCACATATTAATACCGTGATGTTGAATTTAAGCCAAATAGGTCTCGGAGATTACGATGCTTTAATATGTTCAGAGGAAACCACATGGGATAGTTTGAATGTAGAACATATAGTTAATCATAAGACTTTGGAAACTTACATCTATCTCAGAGTAAAATTAATTTTCGACCCACCTCAATCATCTATGGTTGCTGATTCATTCAAGTCTATAATCTCAGAGTATGAATGGCGAATCAACCATGAAATAGAAAAGTCAAAATACAAAGAAGGTGATGAAGATGAATGATGAATTGAAACATCATGGTGTTTTAGGAATGAAATGGGGTGTTCGACGAAGTAGACCTAAATCATCTGGAAAATCTCCAAAACGGAGAAAAGGGAAGATGCGTTCTAACAGCCGAACGAATAAACCTAAACAAAAAAGTATAAAAGACATGTCCAACGATGAATTACGTTCGATGATTAATAAAAAGAAAGAACGTGTTGAATTGGAAAGACAGTATAGAGAGTTATACCCTCAACAAGTTTCTAAAGGGCGAGCTATCACCAAACGCATAATGAAAAACATGGTCATTCCTGCTGCCGAAGATGTTGGTAAACAATTAATTAAATCACAAATGACCAAAGTGGTAAATAAAAGTTTGAATCTACCAGACGAGTATAAGATATTTACCAATAACAAGCGTAAGTAGGTGTTTATATGACTTTGTCTAACACCGCAACACCAATTTATTATGGGAAATTTAGAGATGCTGTTCTACGTGGAGAAATTCCGGTTAATCGGGAAATAGCCATGGAGATGAACAGAATTGATGATTTAATAGCTAATCCGGGAATCTATTACGACGATGAAGCTATTAACGGTTTTATTGATTATTGTGAAAACGAACTAACTCTAACCGACGGAGATGACTTACATCTTTTAGATTCGTTTAAGCTATGGGCTGAACAAATCTTTGGTTGGTATTACTTTGTCGAACGTAGCGTATATGTTCCGAATGAAAATAACCATGGAGGACATTATGTTACCAAGACCATAAAGAAACGTTTAATCAATAAACAATATTTGATAGTCGCTCGTGGGGCGGCTAAATCCATGTATGGATCGTGTATACAAAATTACTTTCTGAATATTGATACCTCAACAACTCACCAAATAACCACCGCACCAACGATGAGACAGGCTGAAGAAGTTATGTCTCCAATCCGCACTGCAATCACACGATCTAAAGGTCCACTTTTTAAATTCCTCACAGAAGGTTCAATCCAAAATACAAGCGGTTCTAAAGCAAACAGAGCCAAATTAGCTAGTACCAAAAAGGGAGTCGAGAACTTCTTAACTGGTTCGTTATTAGAAATACGTCCAATGAGTATCGACAAACTTCAAGGTCTACGAGCCAAGGTTGCCACAGTCGATGAATGGCTATCTGGAGATATCAGAGAAGATGTTATCGGAGCAATCGAACAAGGAGCGTCCAAGAATGACGATTATCTCATTGTCGCTATTAGTTCAGAAGGAACAGTACGTAATGGTAGCGGCGATACCGTCAAAATGGAGTTGATGGACATCCTTAAAGGCACCTATATCAATCCGCATGTTTCGATTTGGTACTACAAATTAGATTCAATCGACGAAGTGAATAATCCAGAAATGTGGTTAAAAGCCAATCCGAATTTAGGAAAAACCGTGACGTACGAAACTTATCAATTAGATGTCGACCGAGCTGAGAAAGCACCTGCTGCTAGAAATGATATTCTTGCAAAACGATTCGGAATACCAATGGAAGGATACACATATTTCTTTACCTATGAAGAGACACTACCGCATAGAAAAAGAAGTTTTTGGAGTCTTCCATGTGCTCTCGGTGCTGACTTATCACAAGGCGATGACTTTTGTTCGTTTACATTCTTGTTCCCTTTAAAGGATGGAACATTTGGTATTAAAACAAGAAACTATATTTCATCACTTACACTTGCAAAGCTACCTAGTGCGATGCGAATGAAGTATGAAGAATTTATGAATGAAGGTTCACTAATTGTTATGGACGGGACGATTCTAGATATGATGGAAGTTTATGATGACTTAGATCAATTCATTATAGATAGCGATTATGATGTACGTTCATTTGGGTATGACCCATACAATGCGAAAGACTTCGTTGAACGTTGGGAAAAAGAAAATGGTCCTTTTGGAATAGTGAAGGTTCCACAAGGTTCTAAAACAGAATCGGTACCATTAGGAGAGTTGAAGAAATTATCTGAAGAAAGAATGTTGTTGTTTGATGAAAATTTAATGACGTTTACAATGGGAAACTGTATCGTCATGGAAGATACGAATGGGAATAGAAAACTTCTTAAACGCAGACACGAAGCGAAAATAGATGCTGTCGCTGCTATGATGGATGCTTTTATTTCCTACAAATTAAATAAAGATGCTTTCGAATAGGGGTGTGATATGAATGAAAAAAAAAACTATAGATTTGTAAAGCCAGATGAATTAATGCATTATGGCGTTTTAGGTATGAAATGGGGCGTACACCGTGCCAAAGTAAATAAGCAAAAGTCTATTAAAGCGAAGAAGGCTGGAAATCCTTTTCTGGCTAATGTATATGATCAAAAAGCGAAATATATTTCAGCTAAACATCGTACTCGTGTTGGAAGCGAGAAGGCTTATGACCGGATTAGAAATACAAAACCTGGAAAGTTAGCTGCTCAAACATTAGCTTTTGGTTCATATGGTGCCTTAAATTATCACCGTATGCGTGCCAAAGGGAAGGGTAAAGCTGCTTCAGCTACTAACGCGGCTTTGACTGGAAATTATAATCGATTTATTAATCCTGGATTCTCCATCGGAGAACCACGAGGAACGTCATATAGAGTTAGTAAGCAAAATCGTAAAAATAAAGCAATGAATGTGAAATTAGCCAAAGATGATTATAAACAAGCTAAGGAGTATTACAAAGCATTAACTAATTGGGCAAAAAGTACACACGAATATAATAATAGATTGGATAAAATGATATCAAATCCTTCAAAAAGAAATGTGAAGAAACACAATAAAGCCTATGCTAAAACTCATCGTTTAGAGGAAAAAATGGCTAGATTGAGACCAAATAAGTTTAAACCAAAGAGGTGATGTACATGAGTCAAAATGAACTCAGACATTATGGAGTTATTGGGATGAAATGGGGAACGCATAGAGCAAGACGTACTTTAATGAAATCCTCAGATGCAGCTAAAAGACAAAAGGCTGTAGATAGTTTAAATAAACATCGTCAGAAAGTACAAAAGAAAATCGGTAAGTATGACAACAAAATTTCTCGATTAGAGTCTAATAGAGATAAACGTTCTAGAACAACTGATTTTCGTGCCGCACGATTAAATGCTTCAGCAGCTAAATTACAAAGAAAGTCAGCAAAGCATAAGAGAAAGGAATTCGGTCTATTTACTTCTGCTAAGTCAGCTGAGAAACATCGATATAAAGCGGAAAAATTCGCATCTAGAGCGGCCTATAAGAAAGCCAAGGCTGACAAGATTCTAGCAAAGTCGGAGAAAATAAAAGCTGATTTATTAAAGAATCAGAAGTATAGAGAATTGTATGATAAAGGATTACGCGATATCGACTCCGCATTAATTCTTAGTGGTAAGAAGAAACTTAAAAGAAGAAAGTAGGAATGTGTATGGGCTATAGAATTGTGACAAAAAAAAACAACTACTTAATGCATAAAGGTAAGAAGGGCATGAAGTGGGGCTTTAATGATGGTAAGAAGAACGGTAAACGCACCGCTGACCCAGAATGGAAAATGTATAAGGAAATCGATGATACTCTTGAAAAATATCCAAATGATTGGTATATAGCCGAAAAATATGGACCGCGTAGTTATAGAGTTCCGATTAGTAAAACAAAAGATAAAATAAATTATGGAATAGTCTCCTCAGATAAAGTCTATACGAAATCCGATCAAGCAATTGATAAAAAGAATGCCAAAGCTAGAAAACAAGCTGCTTATGCTATTAAAAGGGCAAAACGCAGAACGGGTGCAGAACGTGTAGCTAATAAAGTCGTCGACGCTTATGAAAGTGCGGAAAAGGGGATTAATAAGACTAAAAAATCTTTTGGTAAAAAGTTAAGAAAATTGATTAAAAAGTATAAATAAGGAGAAGTCAAAATGGAGTTTAATTTAGGCTCTAGATTAAAGCATGCATATAATGCTTTTATGAATCGAGACCCGACAAAAGATTACGTTTCCTACGGGCAAAGTTCATATGAAAATCCTAGTAGAAAACGAATGTCAATGGGAAATGAAAAATCAATTGTTACGTCGGTGTATAACCGAATCGCCTTAGATGTAGGCGCAATGGATATCAAACACTGCAAGATGGATGATGAAGGACGATTCATCGAAAATGTTAAATCGGAGTTAAATTCTTGTCTGACCATTGAGGCCAATGTCGACCAAACTGGACGGGCATTAGTTCAAGATATTGTTCTTTCTATGCTTGATGAAGGAGTAGTTGCTGTTGTTCCGACCGAAACAGATACCAATATTAATTCTTCCGGAACGTTTGACATCTATAGTTTGCGAACAGGTAAGATATTGGCTTGGTATCCCTCTCATATAAGAGTGTTAGTGTATAACGAAAAACTTGGAAGAAAACAAGAAATTGTCGTCCCGAAGAAATCGGTAGCTATTATCGAAAATCCATTGTATGCGGTAGTGAATGAACCAAATTCGACATTGAAACGATTGATAAGAAAATTAAATCTTTTGGACTATGTAGATGAGCAAAGTGGTTCTGGTAAGCTTGACTTAATCATCCAATTACCTTATCTGGTTAAATCGGAGGCGAGAAAACAACAAGCTGATGATAGACGAAAGGAAATCGAGAGACAATTGACAAATACCAAATATGGTATCGCTTATACAGATGGAACTGAGAAAATTACTCAGTTAAATCGTCCTGTAGAAAACAACCTTATGAAACAAATCGAGTATCTAACAAGCATGTTATATAGTCAGCTAGGAATTACCCAATCTGTTTTAGAAGGTACAGCAGATGAGAAAACAATGTTGAATTACTACACGCGAACCATTGAACCAATTGTTTCGGCGATTGTGGATGAGATGAGAAGAAAATTTCTAACCAAGACCGCTCGTACTCGAGGTCATACAATTTACTATTTCAGAGATCCATTCAAACTTGTTCCTATTGATAACATTGCTGAGATTGCAGATAAGTTCACTCGTAATGAAATCATGACAAGTAATGAAATTAGACAAAAGATTGGTATGAAACCATCAAATGATCCAAAAGCAGATCAGCTAATCAATAGTAATATCAGTCAACCTAATGAAGGATATGACGAAGATTACGATAATCAAGAATACCAGGAGGAAGAAGATTATGAGTAAAGTATTTTTAGATGCAAAAGACAAAAATGTAGCTGTGACAGTGCTATATGCTGACGACGCTACAAAACATTTATCTTTAGATAAGGAAAAGAAAAAGAAACTTTCTAAAGAAGAGTTATTAGATTTATTCTTCAAAGGAGCAGTTGTCACTCACGAGGATAAATATTATACACCAGTTTTATTTAAAACTGAGGGGACTGCCGGTGGTTTAGTAATTACTGACGGTTCTACGGAGCAGACTTTCTACTCTCAAGAACATGCTTAATTAGTAAACTGAATAGGAGGAATTCAAAATGAAGTTTGATTTCAGTGGATGGGCTACCAAAGCGAACTTAAAATGTTCGGACGGTCGCGTCATCATGAAAGATGCTTTCAAACATAATGATGGAAAAACCGTTCCATTAGTTTGGAATCATCAACATAATGGTCCAGATTCAATTATCGGTCATGCATTATTAGAAAATAGAAACGAGGGCGTTTATGCATACTGTGCTCTTAACGATACTGAGAACGGCCAATTGGCTAAACAGTTAGTTAAACATGGTGATATAAACGCTCTTTCTATTTATGCAAATCAACTAAAACAAAGCATGTCTAATGTTGTTCATGGGAACATTCGTGAAGTAAGTTTAGTGCTTGCTGGAGCAAATCCAGGTGCGTTTATCGAATCAGTAATGGCTCATGGTTACGAGTCAGATGATGAGGCGTATATTTTCACAGGTGAAGAGTTGGATTTATATCACTCAGATGACGAAGATTATGATGATGTTGAAGACGAAACTATCGAAGACATTCTTGATACCTTATCACCAAAACAAATGAATGCTGTTTATGCTCTTGTTGGAATGGTTGCTGGTGAGGATGAAATGTCACACTCAGACGATGAAGATTATGAAGAGTATGACGATGAAGTAGAAGAGGACTACGATGATGAAGATTATGATGAGGATGAAACCATCGAAGATATTCTCGACACACTAGATGATAAACAAGCTGCTGCAGTTTATGCATTACTTGAAGATGAACTAGAAGATACTCAAGGAGGAGACGAATCAATGAAACACAATGTATTTGAAAATGATCAGTATGCGGATGATCAAGTATTAAGTCATGCGGACATGGAGGTAATTATCGACGACGCTAAACGTTTCGGTAGCTTGCGCGATAGCTTTATGGCTCATGCAGAAGATTATGGAATTGATAATATCGAATATTTATTCCCTGAAGCCCGCAATGTAACTGACTACCCTAGCTTCATTCAGCGTGATATGGGTTGGGTTACCAAACTTATGTCTAGCGTAAGTAAGAGTCCATTCTCTCGTATTAAATCATTATTCGCTGATATTACGGAAGATGAAGCTCGTGCAAAAGGTTATCTAAAAGGTAAATTGAAAAAAGAAGAAGTATTCACATTACTTAAACGAACTACTTCTCCAACTACAATTTATAAGAAACAAAAAATGGACCGCGATGATGTAGTAGATATTACAGACTTCGATGTTATCGCATGGTTGAAAACTGAAATGCGTATGATGTTGGACGAGGAAATCGCTCGTGCAGTGCTAATTGGTGACGGTCGTATGACTTCTTCTGATGACAAAATCAAAGAAGATTGCATTCGTCCAATTGTAAGCGACTCTGAATTATTCACAATTCAAGCGCCAGTAAAAGTAAAATCTACTGCAACTGATAACGAGAAAGCGCGTGCGTTTATTCGTACTGCTATTAAAGCTCGTAAGAATTATAAAGGTTCTGGGGAACCAACACTTTACACAACTGAAGATGTGATTACTGATATGTTGTTAATTGAAGATACTACTGGACGTACTATCTATGACTCAATTCAGAAATTAGCAACTACCTTACGTGTGAAAGACATTGTTGCAGTTCCAGTTATGGAAGGTTATAAGAACGCCGACGATCAACCTTTAATGGGTATTATCGTTAATCCAATTGACTACCGAATTGGTGCAGATAAAGGCGGTTCAATCAACATGTTCGAAGATTTCGACATCGATTATAACCAACAAAAATACTTAATCGAAACTCGTTGTTCAGGAGCATTGGTTAAACCTTTCTCTGCAGTTGTATTGAACTTAGACAACAAAGACTAAATCTAAGGTAAAAATTCAAAATGGCAAAATTTTATGGAATCATTGGCTATGGTACTCAAGGTGAAATCGAGCCCGGTATCTATGAAGACGTGATTGTTGAAAAGAAATACCAGGGTGAATTATTAAAGAATTACAAATCTCAACGCTCTACAGACAATGTAATTGACAACATCACGATTAGTAACCAAGTTAGTATCATAGCTGATCCATATGCCACTGAACATTTTTTCGATATTAAGTATATCAAATTTAAATATCCAAAACTCGGTGGAGTTTGGAAAGTCATGGATGTAACGGTAGAATATCCGAGATTAACTTTAAGCATTGGAGGGGTATACAATGGACCGACGAGTGAAACTTCAACAGATATTGGAAGAGATTCTTGGGAGTAAAAATGTATACTATCAACCTCTAGAAAATGTAAGGATGAATTATCCAGCGATTCGATATTCCAAAGAGAGTATTGATTCTGAATTCGCAAATAATTCAAAATATATCAACACAAAACGTTATCAAATCACACTCATTGATAGAAGACCTGATAATAGCGCGATTGATAAAATACTTAATCTGCCACTTTCGAGCTATGACCGACACTTTATTTCTGACAACCTTCATCATGATGTGATTATTATATATTATTAAGGAGGAACATGATAATGGTTAAAATTTCATGGGATGAAACTGGGAAGAGATTCTTCGAAACTGGTACAGACCAAGGCGTCTTATATGTACAAGGTAGCGGAGGAACTTATCCGAAAGGTGTGGCGTGGAATGGTTTGATTAGTGTGACTGAAAGTCCTTCAGGCGCAGAAGCTTCTCCATTATACGCAGACAATATCAAATATTTAAACCTATTCTCTGCTGAGGAGTTCGGTGCAACAGTAGAGGCATTCACTTATCCGGACGAATTCGCGGAATGCGATGGTTCTGCTGAACTTGTAACAGGTGTGAAAATTGGACAACAGGACCGTAAATCATTCGGTCTATGCTATCGTACCAAAATTGGTAATGATACTGATGGAAATGACCACGGCTACAAGATTCATTTGATTTATGGATGCAAAGCTTCGCCATCAGAGAAAGCTTACTCTTCAGTTAATGATAGTCCTGAGGCATTAACATTGTCTTGGGAAATTTCAACTACGCCAGTAAATGTTACTGGACATAAACCTACTGCGACTTTAGAAATTGATTCTCGTAAATGTGATCCAGGAAAATTACAGAAATTAGAAGAAATTTTATATGGTTCTGCTAGTCAGGAAGCACGTTTGCCTTTACCAGACGAAGTGAAAACATTAATTGGCGAAGAATAATTTATTGCCCTTCCTAAAACGGAGGGGCTTTTTATTTTTGAAAGGGGAAATTTAAATGTTAAAGAAAACCATTACTTATACAGATTACAACGGAGTAGAACGTAAAGAAGACTTTTACTTTAACCTAACGAAAGCTGAAATTACAGAAATGGAACTATCTACAACTGGAGGTTTATCTACTGTATTACAACGTATTGTATCCGAACAAGATCAACCTCAATTGATTCGCATGTTCAAAGATTTAATTATTCGTTCATATGGTAAGAAGAGTGACGATGGGAAACGTTTCATCAAGAATGAACAACTTAGTGAGGAATTCACACAAACAGAGGCTTACAACATTTTGTTTATGGAATTAGCTACTGATGCTGAAAAAGCTGCTAATTTCGTTAATGGTATTATTCCGAAAGAATTGAATGTAAGCGAAGAAGCGAAAGCTGAATTTCTACGATCATTATAATCGATAGGAGGTGGGAGAATGCTCCAAATTACAATACCAAGTTCAGAGTTTTGGGACGATACAACTGAAACTTTTATTGAGATTAAGGGAAGAACGTTACAGTTGGAACATTCTCTTGTCTCAATTTCAAAATGGGAGTCAAAATGGAACAAATCCTTCCTAAATAGCAATGATAAAACTGATGAACAAATTATCGATTACGTTCGTTGTATGACCATTACCCCGAATGTGAATCCAGATATTTATTTAAATCTTGGGTCAGATAATATTCAAAAGATTAACGATTATATCAATGCACCGATGACGGCTACAACATTTAGAAATATGAATGAGAATAAGCCTAATCGAGAAGTGGTTACGTCGGAATTGATTTATTATTGGATGATTACATTTAATATCCCATTTGAATGTGAAAAATGGCATATTAATCGATTGTTGACATTAGTACGAGTATGTAGTGTGAAGAATCAACCTCCAACTAAGCGAAGTAAATCTGAAGTGATGAGAAGTAATGCGGCAATAAATGCAGCAAGACGTAAAAAATGGAACACAAAAGGTTAGGAGGCGATACCCATGATTACATTCGAATCTAAAGGAGATTTCTCCAAAGCTTTTAAATATTTAAATGATGTGAGTAAAGCATCAAAAGTAGATATCTTGGACAAGTATGGAAAAGCTGGCGTACAAGCGTTATCTTCAGCAACGCCAACAAGAACTGGAATTACAGCGGGTTCGTGGTACTACAAAATTAAAAGAAAATCTGGCTATGCTGAGATTGAGTTTCTAAATTCACACGTAAACAAAGGCGTGAATATAGCAATCATTCTCCAATATGGTCACGGTACAGGTACCGGTGGTTGGGTTGAGGGTCGAGATTATATCAATCCGGCAATTCAACCGATATTTGACCAAATTGTAGAAGAAGCCTGGAGAGAGGTGACTAAATTGTGAGTAAAACAGTTGATGAACGTATAGTCTCCATGAAGTTCGACAATAAAAACTTTGAAGGTAATGTGAAGAATACGATGAGTACTCTTGAAAAATTAAAACAAAGCCTCAAGTTTAAAGGAGCTTCAAAAGGACTAGAGAATATTAGTTCTGCAGCAAAGAAAGTTGATTTCTCACAGATGTCTAACGGTATTGAACACGTTAGAAATAGTTTCTCAGCTTTAGAAGTTATGGGTATCACTACGCTGGCCAATTTAACAAATTCTGCTGTTAATGCGGGAAAGAAAATGATTTCTGCTTTGACACTTGATCCGATTACAACTGGTTTTCAAGAGTATGAAACTCAGATTAATGCAGTGCAAACCATCTTAGCAAACACCCAAAGTAAAGGAACGACTCTCGACCAGGTAAATGCCGCGTTGGATGAATTAAATACTTATGCGGATAAAACCATCTATAACTTTACCGAAATGACAAGGAATATCGGTACCTTTACAGCAGCTGGTGTGGACCTAGATAAATCGGTTACTTCAATTAAAGGGATTGCAAACTTGGCAGCTGTTTCTGGTTCAACTTCTCAACAGGCATCCACCGCGATGTATCAGTTATCTCAAGCCTTAGCCGCGGGTAAAGTTCAGCTTATGGACTGGAACTCTGTCGTAAATGCTGGTATGGGTGGTGAAGTATTTCAAAATGCTTTAAAACGTACTGCTAGAAATATGGGTATAGCTGTAGATGAAATTATTGAACAATATGGTTCATTTAGGGAATCATTAACAAAAGGCGAATGGCTAACTTCTGATGTATTAACTGAGACTTTAACACAGTTATCTGGTGCATATGACAAAGCCACTTTACTTCAAAAGGGCTATACAGAAGAACAAGCAAACGATATTTTAAACCTTGCACAAACAGCTGTAGATGCTGCTACAAAAGTAAAAACATTTACCCAATTATGGGATACTTTGAAAGAGGCAGCTCAATCAGGATGGACGCAAACCTGGGAAATTCTGATTGGTGACTTTGAAGAAGCGAAAGAACTATTAACAGGAATATCTGATACGGTTGGCGGATTTATTGGAAAAGTTTCTGATTCACGAAATAAGTTACTAGAAGGTGCATTCTCATCTGGATGGAAAAAGTTATCAAAAGAAATCTCTAAAACAGGGATAGATATGAATGACTTTAAGAATAAACTAGTCGAAGTTGGAAAGAAACATAAAGTCGTAACTGACGAAATGATTCAAAAGGCTGGAAGCTTCGAAAAGTCATTAAAGAGTGGATGGGCTAGTCCGAAAATCGTTTCCGAGGCGTTGAAAAGTTACGCTGGTGGAATGGAAGGAATTTCTCAATCTACCGAAGAAATGAATCAAAAACTTGAACATTTCCAAAAAGTAGTTAACGAAGTGTGGAATGGCGATTATAAAAATGGCCAACAGCGTGTTGAAGCATTAACTAAAGCGGGATATGATTATGCGACCGTACAGGATTTAGTAAATAAGACAGTAGATGGTCACAAGTTAAAAATTGAAGATTTAACCGATGCGCAAGCGGCGAACTTAGGATTTACCGAAGAACAAATCAAAATGTTACGTCAGTTATCAGACCAAGCCGAAAAAACAGGAACGCCGTTTAATAAACTCATACAAGACCTATCAAGAAAGAGCGGACGAGAATTAGTATGCGAAGGAATTGCTAACATTCTCTCCACTATTGGTAAATTATTAGGAGCGGTAGGAAAGGCTTGGAGAGATGCATTTCCGCCAATGTCTTCTGATACTCTATACAATATACTTGAAGGATTTTACAATTTCACTCAGGCATTAACTATAAGTGATAGAACGATAAATAATCTGACTAGGACTTTAAAAGGATTATTTGCAATTCTTGACATCGTATCTTCTATTTTTGGTGGAGGATTAAAACTAGCCTTTAAGGTTGTTACAAAAGTTGTTTCTGAGTTATGGAAAGCTTTAGGTTTTGCTAATGCGAACATCTTAGAAATCACCGCGACCGTTGGTGATGCGATTGTGGCTTTCAGAAATTGGTATGAAGAGCATAGTTTAATTAACAAAGCAATTGAAATTACCGTTCCATTGGTTGTAAAACTTATTGAGAAGATAGTGGACCTTGTGAAAGAGATTGGTAAGTTGCCTCAAGTTCAAAATGGAATTTCTAAACTTAAAGAGGTCTTTCTAGATATTGCAAAATCTATAGAGAAAATCAATCCAGATACGGTATTGTCAGCATTTTCGAAATTAGGAAGCAAATTACTAAGCATCTTTGGTGGCATGAAAGGTTCGATGTCTGGAATTGGTGGAAATATCATCGATGGTTTGACAAATGGACTAGGAGATGGTGTGGCTAAGGTCATTTCGATTATTACTGATATCGCGACGTCTATATTAGAAACCGTCAAAGGTATCTTGGGAATTCATTCTCCTTCGAGAGAAATGCATGAAGTTGGTAAAAACACTATTGATGGATTGTTAAATGGTTTACAAGAAGGCGCAGGTAAAATCGGCGCAATCATTTCTAAAATTGCCAATATGCTTATTCAAGGTTTCTCAGCAATTCCTTGGGGGAAAGTGTTTGCTGTACTGTTATCAGCTGGTATTTTCCATACAAGTAATAAATGGGCCGGAGTATTAAAAACTTTCGCAGAACCACTTGAAGGATTGGGTTCTATCTTTGGAAGCACTGCAGAGGTTATCGAACGCTCGGCAAAACCAATTGCGAAAACAATTAAGAACTTTAGTAAAGTTTTAAAAGGTTTTTATAAAGTCCTCGGAGCATATGCATTCAAGATGAAAGCACAAGCATTAGTCGATGTAGCGAAAGCGATAGCTATTTTAGCAGGTTCTTTATGGGTAATTTCTAAGATCGAGCCGGATAGACTCTGGCAATCAGTAGGTGCGATAGCCGCTCTAGCTGGTATCTTAGGAGTATTAGCTTTAGCAATTGGGAAGATGAAAGGCTTTGAGACCATAAACTTAGCTGGATTCGCTATGTCTCTTATTGGATTGTCCGTTGGTTTACTGTTGATTGTTTCAGCTGTCAAGAAGATGGGTACAATGGATCCTAGTGCGTTACAGCAAGGTTTGATTGGTTTAGGAACCATCATAATTGGATTAGGCGCATTATTCGCAGCTATGGGGTACTTCTTACAAGGTGGACTTGATAAGAGTATCGACAAGGCAAGCAAGACAATTCTGAAGATATCATTCTCTATTTTACTACTAACTTTCGTAATGAAGATGGTTGCTAAAATGGACGCCGGTGATATGACAAAAGGATTATTTGCTATCACTGCTTTTGTTGGAATTATTGCCTTGCTAAGTAAGATAACTAAGATGGCTGGTAGAGACATAGATAAGCTCGGTAGCACATTGATTAAGATGAGTATTACTATGATGTTGCTTGTGTATGTAATCAAAATGGTGTCGAAATTAGAACCAGAAGAAGTCATCAAAGGCATGGCTGGTATTCTCGCATTTATCGGAATCTTGAAACTCATGACACTTGTAGTAAAAGTATCGAAAGGTGATTCATTTGCCAAACTTGGCGGCGTCTTAATGTCTATGTCTATTTCTTTATTATTACTCGTCGGTGCTGTTAAGTTGATATCTATGTTGGAACCTGAAGAAATTGCTAAGGGAGCATTAAGTATATTGGTATTCGTCGGTATAATGAAACTAATGATAGAGATAGTCAAATACGACGGACAGATTGCTAAAGTAGCGACAACTATGATTGCGCTATCATTATCCATTGCAATTCTAGCAGCAGTGGCTATTGCGTTAAGCTTAATTGATCCGAAGGATTTAGCAAAAGGTATTATAGCGGTCGGCATGCTTGGTGCCGTTATGGCCATGATGATTGTTGCAACTAGAGGCGCTAACGATTGTAAGGCCAATCTGATTGTAATGACCGTGGCTATTGGTATATTAGCGGGTGCTTTATTCCTGTTATCTGGTATTGAACCAAGTAGATTACTTGGAGCTTCTGCAGCATTAGGTATACTTATGGGGATGTTTGGTGTAATGAGTAAGCTGTCTTCTAAGATAGGTGCGTCATTTGCGTCATTGATAATGATGGTTGGTGTAGTCGCTCTTTTAGCTGGAGTACTTGCGATGCTTTCTGCCTTGAAAGTTCAATCTGTATTAGGCTCTGCAACTGCGTTATCTGAATTAATGTTGGCGTTGTCTGTATCTATGAAGATTCTGAGCACCGGAATGGTAAGTCCGACTGCCATGATTAGTGCCGCATTGATGGTTGCGATTATTGGTTTACTTGCTGGGATTCTTTATTTGATTAAAGATATGCCAGTCGAGAATACACTTGCGAATGCGACCGCGTTATCGGCATTATTATTAGCTTTGTCGGCTGCTTGTTTAATTTTATCAGCTGTTGGTGCAACTGGTCCAGCCGCATTCATTGGTATAGGCGCTTTAGCTACCCTGATTGCTGGTATGGGTACTCTATTTGTGGCAATTGGCGCGCTGATGGATAGTTTCCCTAAATTAGAAGAATTTCTTGATAAAGGAATACCAGTTGTCGAGAAGATTGGTCATGCGATAGGCTCGTTCTTTGGAAATATTGTAGGTGGATTCGCCGAAGGTGTGACTTCTGGATTACCAGGTATTGGTAAGAATTTATCCGAATTCATGACAAATCTACAACCGTTTCTTGAAGGTTCTAAGAAAATTGAACCGTCTGCGATGGAAGGGATTAAGATGCTAGCTGAAACGATTTTGGTTCTTACTGGAGCGAACATTTTAGATGGAATTTCAAAATGGATTACAGGTGGTTCCTCTATCGATAAGTTTTCCGAACAACTTCCAAAATTAGCTAAAGGGATTATGGGATTTCAAAAAGAAACTAATGGCTTGGATCCTGAGAAAATTAAAAATTCAGCGGAAGCAGTAAAAGCATTGTCTGATGTAGCGCAGAATATGCCTAAACAAGGCGGTTTAGCACAGTTATTATTAGGTGTACAAGATGTTGGTTCTTTTGGTACGCAATTGGAAAGTCTGGGTGCAGGTCTAGCTGCTTATGCTCAACAAGTATCTGGAATAGATTCTAACGCATTACAATCCATCCAAACGAGTGCTGAAATTGCGAGAAGTTTGTCTGATGTAGCTTCTAATATGCCAAAACAAGGTGGATGGATACAAGCAATATTTGGCGAACAAGATGTTAGTTCTTTTGGTACACAATTGGAAGGGCTAGGAAAAGGAATATTATCCTATGCGAATAAAGTATCAGCGATTAATCCGGATGCTATTCAAGGTGTTCAAACAAGCGTTGATATTGCAAAAGGATTGTCTGATGTAGCTTCTAATATGCCAAAACAAGGTGGATGGCTACAAGCAATATTTGGTAAACAAGATGCAAGTGTATTTGGTGCACAATTATCTGCTTTGGGTGAAGGAATTTCAGCATACGCGACAGAAGTAGCTGGTATCACAAATACAGAAGAGGTGACCGCATCCGTAGATGTTGTAAAAGCTTTGGCTGAAATTGCCTCGAATGTGCCTGAAGAAGGATTGTTGCAAAAATTCTTAGGTGGAAAAGGTCTAGGCGACTTAGCTAGTAAGTTGGGGGATTTAGGAGAAGGAATAAAATCATTTTGTGAAAATTTGGGTGATGGTATAAATGCGGAGAGTGCCGCTAAGGCAGCGGAAGCCGGAATATCTCTAACAAAGATGCTTCAAAATATGAAAGGATTGGACGCTTCTGGAGCTACAGCATTTACTACGGCTATGAATGCTATCGCTAAAGCAAGTATCAAGGACGTTATTGATAAATTTAGTGCTGCAACTGAACAAATGAAAACTGTAGGAACTGATTTTATCAAAAATTTAGCCTCTGGTTTATCAGGAGATAGTACCGTCGTAAACGACGCTGTGAAAAACATTATCGACTCTATGATTAAATCAATTGATGGTAGACAAGAAGATTTTTCAAAGTCTGGGGAATCTTTAGGAGAGAATTTGGGTACAGGAATAGGGGATGCTGAAAAGAGTGTTACTTCCGCTGTATCCACACTTGCGACAAATGCCGCAAAAGGAGCCAACAGTGCAAAGTCGGCATTTACAGAAGCTGGTGCGAATGCGGCTTTAGGGTTTGCACAAGGGATTAGTAATAATTCGTCTGCGGCAATAAATGCAGCAATCTCACTAGCGCAGTCTGCAGTCAATGCGGCTAAGAAGACACTAGATGTACATTCACCTTCTCGTGTAATGCGTAAAATTGGTGGATATACTGGTAAAGGTTTTGTCTATGGTATTAATGACTGGAGTGGAAGAGTTTATGACGCTGGTCGCAATATGGCGAATAAAGCACGTAAAGGTGTTAATAGTGCGATTGATAAAGTGAACGATATGCTCGGAGGAGATTTGAACTTCAATCCGACAATTACGCCAGTTGTTGACTTATCGAATGTTAAAAGTGGCGCAAGAAGTATTTCAAATATGTTGGACTTTAATCCGACTGTAGGTACTTATGACCGTGCTCGTATGGTTGGTAATGTTCGTTCAAGACAGAACAATAATTCCGATATCGTCTCTGCGCTTAAAGATTTGAAACAAAGCGTTGTGAATAATGCTGGAAATACCTATGTTATCGACGGCATTACTTATGATGATGGTTCAAATGTAAGTAGTGCTGTTCAAGAATTAATCAGACATACTAGAATCGAAAGGAGAGTGTAAGGATGGCCAGAACAGTTGTAATCGACCGAATGGGCATACAAAACGAGACGTCAGATAAATTTTATGTTGTCTGGCATTTTCCAACGACTTATTCTGCTCCTTCAACTTCTGTATCAACTTCTGTTCGAGTAGGCTCGGTTGTTTCAGTTAAACGGGGCTCTACTTGGTATAATGGTGCGGCTATTCCTAGTTTTGTATATTCTAAACAATGGAAAGTCATTGAATTACGTGGCGACAGGGCAGTATTAGGACGCTCAACAGATGGAGTATATAATATTATCAGCCCAATTCGAGTTAGCAATTTAACCGGTGGCACAACCACTACTACAACAAGTGCCCCTGTATCACAAGGTGGTTATGAAACAGTTGATCACTATGAATTGAAATGGTGGTACGACTCCGGCAATGGGGATTGGTTTGAGGATGGTACAGAAACAACAACTCATTTAGCTGCGGTACACACCATTCCAAGTAATGCTACTAGGATGCGCTTCACTATTACGCCAGTAGCGAAAAAATATGGGGATAAAAATACGCCTTATTGGCAAGGTGCGCCCGTACAAAGAGATTGGAATGTTTTAGAAAGTAAACCACAAACTTTATCTGCACCGACCGTCAAAATGGATAAATTCCGGTTATCCGCTAGATATGACAATATTTCTGATGCTCGTACAGACAAGATAGAATTTGAAGTTTATAAAACAGGAGTAAATAATTACGCTACGACTACCCGATTTACAGTAGGTGAGGTAACTGTCGTACAGGCAAGAGCTGAATTCGTGACAAATATCGAAGCTGGCTATAAATATTCTGTTCGCGCAAGAGCGGTCAATCTTATTAGTACAGGGAAAAATTACGGTGAATGGTCACCATATTCTTCAGAAGAATCAACCATCCCAGGTACGCCGGTTAACGTTCAAGTATTTGCTGATTCGAAAACTTCCGTGGCATTAACCTGGGATGAAGTGAATACTGCGACTGAGTACGCGATAGAATATACTTCCGATAAAAAATATTTCGATACATCTAGCCAAGTCCAATCGACGACGGTTAAGGTAAATAAAGCCTATATCACCGGATTAGAAAAAGGAAAAGAGTGGTATTTTCGAGTATTAGCTAAAAATGAAAAAGGACAATCGGGTTATAGTGATATTGTCTATAAAATTGTAGGAACAAAACCCGAAGCACCTACTACTTGGACATTAACGGCTACTGCTATTGTTGGTGAGGAAATTACACTTTATTGGACGCATAATACCGAAGATGGGTCGAAACAAAATGAAGCACAAATAGAGTTAGTTGTTAACGGCGTCGCAGATATTCTGACAATTGATACCACTGCGGATGCTACTAATGAAAATGTTACAGCAGATAAAGTATATTCTTATGTCATACCTGTTGAAAAATATAGTGATGGTGCTCAAATATTGTGGCGAGTAAGAACAAGAGGGATTACGTTCGAATATAGCGATTGGTCAATTCAGCGAACGATCGACGTTTACGCTCCACCGGTAGCGACTATGAAACTTGGCGATAATAGCGCTGTTCTTAGTCACTTTCCGTTCGATATAGCTATTCAGGCAGGACCGTCTAATCAAACGGTGTTAAGTTATCATATTTCTATTGTTGCTGAGTCAGCTTACTCTACATTAAATCAAAATGGAGAAACGGAATATGTAAATCCTGGAACGGAAATATTTTCTAAAGTAATTTTAACAAAAGAAAACACGTTTACTTATACGTTATTACCTTCGGATATTATTCTAGAAAATAATCAATCCTATACAGTTATTGTTACCGCAGCTATGAATTCTGGCTTAAATGCTACAGCAACTGGTATGTTTCTTGTTTCATGGGCTGAGTCGATTTATGATACGGATGCAAGTATTTCAATCGATGACGAGCGACTTTGCGCTTATATTACGCCTAAAGCATACAACGCTGATGGAGAAATGCCTGCAGATGCCGTTCTTTCAATATATCGACGAGAATATGATGGTAGTTTTACAGAAATTGCTAGAGATATTCCAAACACTGGAAATACTTCAGCAACTGATCCACATCCGTCATTAGACTATGCTAGATATCGAGTAGTAGTAAGAAATACTACGACTGGTGTCATTAATTTTAGTGATATTCCAGGTGTATATATTGGTGAACCATCGATTGTCATACAGTGGGATGAAGAGTGGAAAAGCTTCGATGTTGCAAGTGGTTATGGGAATAGAATCAATGCTTGGTCTGGTTCAATGCTAAAATTACCCTACAATGTCGATACTTCGGAAAACTATGATTTAGACAAATCATTAGTTGAGTATATTGGACGTAAAAATCCAGTCTCATATTTTGGCACGCAAAAAGGAGTAACAGCAAGTTGGAGTACCGATATTCCAAAAGACGATAAAGAAACGTTATATGCGTTACGAAGATTAGCAGCTTATGATGGGAATGTGTATGTTCGAGAGCCAAATGGAACGGGCTATTTAGCAATCGTAACTCCTTCTTGGTCTATCAAACACAGAGAAGTAACAATTCCTGTAAGTTTTTCAGTAAGTAAAGTGGAGGTGTAAAATGATTGATTGGACAAAAAGTATGACGCAAACTTATGAGTTTTATAAAGTTGATCCAAATACATGGAAAGATACTGAGCGAATCCATACAATCGAGTCTTGTACGATTAATCGTGACGAATCCTCAGAGACACTTGGTAGCGCTAGTTTAAATGGAAGTGAAGCATTGGAAGAAGGGTATGTTCGTATTTACCTTTCAGTAAATCAAAATGGAGAGGAATTAAAAGTTCCATTAGCTACGGTTATGGTACAAACACCTTCTACATCATTTGATGGAAAGCGATATTCGATTAGCATGGATGCTTATACTCCATTAATTGAAATGAAAGAATCTTATCCGTCTATTGGATATTCCTTATTAAAAGGTCAAAAGATATTAGAAATTGCTAGCGATATTTGTAGGGAAAAATTAAGAGCTCCAGTTATTGAGGCAAAAAGCACAGATACACTCTATGCTGATTTTGTGGCAAATATCGACGACACGTGGTTATCGTTTGTAAGAGATTTGGTTGCTAATGCAAAACGAAAATTATATCTAGATCCACTAGGGCAGTTATTGTTTGAAATTGATAGTGACGTCGCTTCACTACAACCAGTTTGGATTTTCAATGACGGAAATAGCTCTATTTTATTACCGACATTAAAAGATGATAGAGACCTCTATGGCGTTCCGAACGTTGTAGAGGTTATTTATTCTACTAATGAAGCGATGCTATTTTCTAGAATTGTTAATGATGACCCAAACAGTCCGATATCCACCGTTAACAGAGGTCGAGAAATTGTTTATCGAGAAAGTAGTCCGAAATTTAGTGGGAAACCAACACAAACATATCTTGACGAATATGCCACACAACTCTTGAGAAATAAATCATGTTTAGAGCATACGATTACTTATTCACACGGCTATTGTCCGGTTCGAGTAGGAGATTGTGTGCTTTTAAATTATGAGCGTGCAAATGTAAAAAATGTGAAAGCAAAAGTTATCTCACAATCAATCAAGTGTGATACGGGATGTACAGTCGAAGAAACGGCAGTATATACAACTAGATTATGGAGGTGATTCAAAATGGAGTTATCTAGAAGTTTGTTGAAAGAATTTGCCGAAGTAACTGCGGTTAAATCGACAACTGAAAAACCAACTTATTTACGTGGGACCATCACAAGCTCTGGTACGGCAAAATATGTTCGAATTGATGGTTCAGAGTCGTTAACACCTATTGGTGAAATTGTAGATGCAAAAGTTGGTGACAGAGTGTTGGTATCCATAGAGAATCACCAAGCTACAGTTGTCGGGAATATTACAAAACCTCCTTCTGCTTATAAAGAAGAAGAGGCGATTGCAAAGTCTAAAGAAGCAAAAGAAGAGGTAAATACGGCTTTGGAAAAAGCTGAAACAGCACATACTTTAGCACAATCAGCAGGAGATAAAGCAGACGCCGCAGTAGTTGATGCAACAAACGCTAGCACTATAGCTAATCAAGCAAAACAGGATGCATCGGAAGCTTTGACGGCTGCTCAAAATGCCAGTGAAGAATCTGCTCAGGCGATAAGTGCTGCACAATCAGCTAGTCAGAATGCAGAAACGGCTAGACAGGAAGCCGCAGCTGCACAAACATCAGTTGCTGCCGCACAAGGGGAAGTAACACGAATTAACGGTATTATCACAGAAGTTAAAAGTGATATAACGACAGCTGAGGAAAACATTGCTACGCAAGCTGCACAAACACAAGCAATAAAAGAAACGCTTAGTGTTGATTATGCGAAAAAAACAGAAGTGAGTGATGTACAGGCTTCGTTAACAACCGAAATCAGCAAGAAAGTTGGAGAACTACAAACCACAATAGCTGATATATATACGGCGAAAACCGAGTCCGTCAAAATGGAAGGTCGGTTGCAGTCCCAAATTACACAAACGGCTACACAAAGTAGTGAAATAATGTCTAGAGTAGAAACGCTTGAAGCAGATACTGCTGTAGCACAACAAAATGTGAACGACGCTTTAGCAAAATCGAAAGCAGCACAAGAAGCTGCCCTTCAAGCACAAAATGATGCTGCAGCCTCTCAAACGGCAGCAGATACAGCAAAAGCAGATGCAGCTACAGCTTTAGAAAAAGCAAATACGGCTACTCAAAATGCTGCTACTGCTACGGCTACAGCGACAGAAGCGGATAGAAAATTAGCATTAGCAAGAACTGATTTGGATGAGGCACGTACTAATCTCGAAAATACGATGACTCGTGTCGATGCCACAGAGGCGGATATTCTAGACGCTCAAAATAAAGTGACCGCTGCACAAGCAGCTGTTACACAAGCTCAAGAAGACGCTGCAGAAGCAACACTAGCTGCTAACAACGCGCAAGCGGCAGCGATTCAAGCGCAAAATGATGCGACAGAAGCTCAAACTGCAGCTACGAATGCGCAACTAAAAGCGGATAATGCTAAAACTGCCGCCGATACAGCGCAAGCAAATGCTTTGAAAGCACAACAAGATGTTGCAGCACTTACTTCAAGAGTAACAACAGCTGAAACAAACATTACGAAAAATGCCGATGCTATTAAATTATCAGCGACACGTACTGAGGAAATCGGTAATTTATTGGTTAATGATTATTATACAAAATCACAAACTGATGCAGCGATTAAAGTACAAGCAGATGGTATTACACAGCATGTTTCTTCCACTTATGCAGTGAAAACTAATACGATTAAATCATCTGTTGAAGAATTCTATCAATCGACTTCGCCAACTGCTTTATCTGGTGGTACGTGGTCTACAACTCAACCTACCTGGACACAAGGAAAATATATTTGGCGAAGAACGAAAAACACCTACGGAAATGATGTCGTTTCATACAGTCCGTCTACAAATGGTGTATGTATTACCGGTAATACCGGCGCAACGGGTGCTAATGGTCAAAATGGTAAAGGAGTATCCTCATATTCTGTAACATATCAAGCTGGTACAAGTGGTACAACTGCCCCAACCGGAACATGGACGTCATCCATTCCTTCTGTACCACAAGGACAATATTTATGGACCAAGATGGTTATTACCTATACGGATAGCACTTCGACAACATCGTACTCGGTGTCCTATATTCCAGTAAACGGTAAAAATGGTGCCACCGGTGCTACAGGACCTACAGGACCAGCAGGTAATGGTGTAAGTGCGATTGTTGCTGAATTTTATTTATCCACTTCTAAAACTACACAAACTGGTGGTTCATGGTCAACGACTCAACCTACCTGGAGCCCCGGTAAATATGTGTGGACTCGTAACAAGATTACTTATACGAACGGTTCAACAGCCTACACCTCTCCTCAATGTTCAAGCGAGTGGGAAGCTGTAAATAGGGTCGAGTCTGGCGGGACAAATTATATATATGGTAAATATATTAGAAATAACGGCATATCTAATTACACATTTTCCGATGAAACTGGAAAAGGAAGCGGAACTATAACAGGTGCTGTAGGATGGTTGGGAAAAGGGATTGTTTTCGACAGAAATGACATTCCGATATATGCAGGAGAGTCAATGTATATAGGTCTAACTGTTAAAACAAATATGAACTGTAATTACGCATTTGACGTGAATAACGTAAGACTTGATGGCCAAGGAACTGGAAATGATTTTGATGATGTTTCAAAAAGAACAAGCCAAACTGGAACATTAACAGCAAATACATGGCAAAGAGTATATGTGATATTTACTGCTGGGTCCCCGATTAGAAATAACGGATCTATTTTTGGGGTATATACATCCAATTCTGGTGATACGATCAATATTGAATTTAAAGAAGTTACGATGAAAAAATCAAATATTCCGGTTTCATACAGTAGCCCTACCGAGTTGATGGATAAAAATACTCAAAACGCACAAGATACTGCCAGTAACGCCAAATCCACAGCAGACGATGCAGTATCTCGGGTAACTACCGCTGAATCGACTATCAAACAATTGGCGAATGCTATCGCTATGCTTGTAACCGACGAAAATGGTGCATCATTAATGACACAAACATCTACCGGTTGGACGTTTAACATGGGAGCAATCAATGATTCTCTAGAAAAAGCTGTTAAAAATATTGGCGATTTAACAACAAGTATGAATCAAGCAAATATCACCATAAATAATCTAAATAGATTAGCAAATGATTTAAGTAAAAAAACAGCCTATATCAACATGACTACAGACGAAAATAACGCACCATGCATCGAATTAGGGAAAGTTGGTAATGCTTTTAAATTGAGAATTACCAACACATCAGTAGATTTTATTGAAGGTTCATCAAAGATTGCCTATGTAAGTAATCAATCCCTATTTATCGAAACTGCGATTATTAAATCCGAACTTCAAATTGGTGAAAAAAGAGGTTTCATTTGGAAAACGCGTAGTAACGGAAATATGGGTATTCGATGGTTTGGGTAGAAAGGAGGCCGACTGAATGGCAGATTTTTATTCATCTTACTGGGGAAATAACTATTCTCCAAGAATTAGATTATCAGTTAGTGTTGCAAATGTAAACGGGAATACCGCTCGTGTGACATGGATATTAGATTATGTCGCCAGTGGATATGCAGCATATACTAATGGTATAGCACGAAGCTGGTCTGTCAATATAGACGGTCAGGTGCGTTCTGGAACTTACAATATTAATGGCATCGCATCAACTACTCGTATTAGCAGTGGCACAATCGATGTTTCCAGAACTAACACGACTAGAAATATTTCTTGTTCGGCAGCTTTAAACTTTGACGTGACCTGGAATGGTTCATATTCTGGGTCAAGAAGTGCGTCTGGTTCAATCGGAGTTGAACGACGTGTTTCATATACAGTATCATTTAACGCAAATGGTGGCACTGGGGCTCCTGGGAATCAGACTAAATGGCATGGAGAGGTAATCCATCTTTCTTCAGTTAGGCCGGCAAGAACCGGATATATTTTTAAAGGTTGGGCTAAATCACCTAATGGCGCAGTAGAATATAACCCTGGCTCTGCATATGGTCTTGACACAAATATTACATTTTATGCAATATGGTCTCCAGAAACGTACACAATCTCATTTAACGCAAATGGAGGTAGCGGTGCTCCAGGAAATCAGACAAAAACGTATGGACAAACTTTAACGCTATCATCAACCCGTCCAACTAGAACAAATTATAATTTTATTGGATGGGGTAGTTCGAGTGGTTCAACTACGGCAGAATATCAACCAGGCGGTTCTTATACAAATAATGGACCAGCGGCATTATATGCGATTTGGGTGTTGGCTTATACACCTCCGAGAATCACCAATGCAAAAGCAGACCGTTGTAATTCGGCAGGAACATTGTCGGAATCGGGTACTTATGTGAAAGTAGCATTTAGTTGGGCTACTGATTATAACGTATCAGCAATTTATATTCGTCATAAAGTATCTACAAGCACAAGTTGGACGACCACAACCGTATCTGCATCAGGACGCAATGGCTCTGTCAGTCAAGTAATTGGGTCAAATGGAATTAGTACAGAATATGTTTATAATATTCAAATTGAGGTACGAGATAGTAACGGTAGGTCCATAACTGGTCAAGATGTCGGGGCAATGCTTTACACGATTGATCTTAAAGCTGGTGGAAAAGGTGTTGCTATTGGGAAACCTGCTATAGAGGATAATTTGTTCGATATTAATTTCCCAGCTAGGTTTAGCGGTGGGGTAGATTATGTAATTATACCAGATAACGCTGATTTGAACAATTATCGTACAGCAGGATTCTATCGTATACCTTATGATGGTAACGGAACAGTAGGTGGTTCGAGCATTAAAAATTCACCAATCAAATCATGTTTTTCAATGAAAGTTGAGCAAGCTAGAGGATATGGTTCGTCAGGCGATGTTGGTTACAGACAGACACTAGTTTCTCCATATGATAATCGCATATTCACAAGGCGTTATACTAATGGGACATGGACACCTTGGGTGGAAATGGTAGATAGTGGTACATTTAATACATTTTTCGATAATAGAATGAACGCTACCTTTAACGGTAAATTCGATTCAGCTTACAATAATAAAGTTGCTGTTAGTTACGATAAAAATATCGCTCTAGGATATGGACTCCAAGGTAGATTAATAAAGCGTGGGCATACTGTAACCATATCAGCATGGAGACAGGTAGTCAATTGGGGAGGTAGTGGAGAATTCAAATTACTATCTGAAACAATTCCGTCAGACATTATCCCAGTACATGAAGTCAATTTAATTTTGACTAAAAACGCTGGTAGTGTAAACCCACCACCAATGACCATTCATATTCAAAAAGACGGACATATGTACTACACAAATTTTAATCCAGGTACATGGGTACATTGTGGGACAGTGACATATCAATTAATTTAAGGAGGTATTTCAAAATGGCAGAATGTCATGAAATTAAATTAGGTCCTGACTTATTTAGTCAGACAATCGAACAGAATACAGTTATTCTAAAAGTCTCTGATATTAAAGTCGGAGATTTTATTTTGTTTAAAAAAGTAGATGCAACAACTGAAGAAGATACGGGGTTATATTTAATGACACAAGTGACGAATGTATATATTCGTGAAGGGTTACAAGAAGGATATAACCTTATTTCTTATAAGAAAATGACTTAATTAGGAGGTCGATATTTATGCGTAATGACACGCCGCAGGTAGGGTATGCGCCTTACCGACAAATTCATGCCCACTCAACAGGTAATCCAGGAAGTACGGCTCAAAATGAGGCGGACTATATGCAAAGGAAAAACCTTAATAGTGGGTTTTATACACACGTTGTAGGAAATGGAAAAGTAATTCAAACTGCCCCGACAAATAGAGGTGCGTGGGATGTCGGAGGAGCTTGGAATGCGGAGACTTATGCCGCAGTCGAGCTCATCGAATCTCATAAAACCAAAGAAGAGTTTATGGTCGACTATCCTATCTATGTCGATTTGTTACGCAAGTTAGCTGTGCAAGCAGGAATTCCAACAACGTTAGACTCTGGTGATTTAGCAGGAATTAAAACACATGAATACTGCACGAAACATCAGCCATATAATGCGAGCGACCATGTTGATCCATACCCATATTTATCAAAATGGGGGATTAGTCGAGAGCAATTCAAGCGTGATGTAGAAAGCGGAAATATCTCTGCACAACCAATAACTCCACCCCAGTCTAAACCACAACCTAAACCACAATCCACAGGTTATAAACCAGAACCGTACAATATTCCTCAAATTACGGATACTGCACTAAATGTACGAACTTCTCCAAACACACAATCGAATATTGTCAGAGTATTGCCAGCAGGCTATCGTTTTAACGCCACTCGTATTGTTCGTAACGGAGAAAATGTAAACGGTTACACAACGTGGTGCGAAGTCAATGGTGTCGGATGGGTATCAATGGCTTATACTACGCCTGCGAAAAACGAACCTCCGAAACCAGCAACTCCACAAGTGGTCAAAGCGAGCGGCTATTTCACTGTACGTACAGCTACGAATATTCGAAATGCACCAAGTACGTCCTCGCAAATTGTGGGTGTTTACCAGCCAGGTGAAGGTTTCAATTATGATGGATATATCGATACGAACGGATATCGTTGGTTGACATATATTTCGTATTCTGGACAACGTCGATACGTTGCACAATTGTAAAAAGAAAGAAGGAATCAAAATGGATTTTGTAAAAGTATTAAATGAAAACTTTGTAGTCGTTGTATTTATGGCATGTCTAATCATCGGATATATTATCAAAACGTCACTGGACATGGTACCGAATAAATATATCCCAACGATTTTAGCTGTATTTGGTGCTATTTTAAATGGTATTACAATCGGTTTCTCAGTGGAATCAGTAGTATATGGCGCTTTGATGGGGCTTGCATCGACTGGTATGCATCAAGTGTTTAAGAACTTTATCGAAAATAAAAAGACAGCTGATTAATTGGAGGCGTTGGAATGAGCTATTATGAAATTGTTGGGCTAATGGCGATTGCGTTGATAGCTCTATTTAGTTTCTTCTCATCGGTGAAGAAAACTTTAAAAGAGGATAGAAAACCGATTGAGGAATTAAACAAAACAATCATCGAATTGAATATTAATTTCAAGAATATGATTGAACAAAATAAGATTCGAGATGACCGCATTACGCGTCACGGACATCAGATTGATAATCTTGAAGATGCGGTGAAAGATAACAGCACACGATTGGATATTCATGATACGCGACTCACGCATCTCGAACGACAAATCAAACGATAAGTTATATTTAGAGGGGCTCTTTACAACCCCTCTTGTTTTTGCTATAACGCAGTTGGTGGTTTTTAATAGTACTTAAGTGTAGGTAGTTTATACCGTATTCCTACATAACGATTGTTTTAATACTAATAAATCAATTTGGTAAGTTTTGTGGGAAAAAAAGGTGCTATTTTAGGTTGGGATTCTGGTACACAACCTTTACCTGCTTTTTATTGGGATATGAAAAATGCCATTTATACGAAAAAAGTGCAAGACTATCAAAAAAATTACGGTTTACAAACAACAGAAGAATGGGATGTTTTTATTAATGAATCAACTTCTAGTTTACGCCAGATTGATATTCCACCAATGTTAGTGGCAAAATACGCCTTGCCAGTCGGCTGTAGTTACTTAGGAGAATACCATGCAGTAACAGGTGAATTCATTGGTGCCTTAGATGAATTTGTAAAGTATGAAAATCAAATTAAGCAGGCCTTAACTCCTCCGCAAAATTTTGAAGACTCTTTATTTTTTGAGTTTCCCAATGAATTATTTCATGAAAATCATTTTTATGCCAAACTAAATCCTGAACTAGAAAGCTACACTGTATATTCTCATCAACTCTGTACGCAAGAAGAGTTACGTAAATATTTACAAAAAGAAGTCATGGATTTAATGAATGAAGACCAATGGGAATATGCAGTAGGTGGTACGACTCGCCGATTATTTAGATGGGGCAATGAGCTGTTAGAAGACCATTCATTTTGGAAGAATCAGATACATAAAATTGTCAGTCGTCCGAATATGTTTGGTTTGAGTTTTGCTGGAGACTTGAAGCAATTTGAGATTACTTCTGATCAACAATTAAAACTAGATCAATGGGAATATTGCCAAGTCCCGCTTTTAGATTATTTACCATTATCAACTTACTATCGTCCTAGAAAATCTATTTCGCCTTTTGAAGTTCTTTCGCCTAAAGATTATACTTATCGTAAGGCAATCATTATTGAAGCATAATTAAATAATTTTTTTAACATTTTAATTTGTATTTAGGGGATGAAAATGCTAGTATAATCTAGTAATTGTTGTTTTTTAGGAGGATGAGGATGGATAAAAAAATTCTGAAAATTGTTATTACACTATTATTGATGGTTTCTGTATCTATCATTTGTATTGTAGGATACAAATATTCTCAACGGCATACAGATACGCAATCAAAAGATGTCATTGAGAATTTCATCGAAAATGTAGACCAACAATATGCCCAAGTGAATAAAAAAGTAGCAGCAGGTTACTTAAACAAAGAGAAGATATTCCTGGCTAAAGATCTAGATCAAAAGAAATTAGACGATATTCAACAAAGTATCAATAATTTTGAAAATGAATATAATGCAGCTTTGGCTAATCTAAAAAGTTTGAATTCTGATGATTTAGCGTCTTATCAATCACAAGTTCAAGCTGAAAAAGATAAAGTAAATCAATTACTAACAAACTTCCAATCATTACAAAAGAAATTTGCTAGTCAAAAAGCAATCAATGGTTTATTTGAACATCCATTTCTGACAGGTGATAAGCAAAATAAGGAAGTATTGATTACGGCGTCTTTAAAGCAAGCTGATTTTGATCAAGTGAAAAAAGCAAATTATGCGAAAGATGCCAAAGATGATTATCAAAAGGCAATAAATCAAGGGTTAGATATTGCTGAAGGACAAATCAAAGCTGTGACTCAAGCCAAAGACCTATATAACCAATTATATAAAGATAAAACTGTGACTGAACAGGCAAATCAAGCAAGCTTAGATAAGGTGAAACAATTGATTGGTCAAATTAAAAATCCAAAAATCAGAGATAGTTTTACTGAAGGATTACAAGCAATTGAGGCAACGGTCCAAGCCCAAGCAATCACACAAACAGAAACAACAACTGATTCAGCTACAAACACTAATGGCACAATGAATCAAGATACAACGATATATGATAATATAACACCAAATTATAATTATGGTGGCAATAATACATCAAATTATAATCCATCAGCAGGAAATGGCGCTAATACGGGTGGAACAGGGAACCAAAATAATCAAGGACAACAAACAGGTGGGAACCAAGATACTGGTACCGGTAGTAGTGAAGAGCCTACACCATCCACACCAGATCCAGAAACACCACAAAACGATAATGAGTTTATTGGTGAAAATGGCGGTAATTTTACTTGGAATGAGTAATTTGCATTGACATCTTATACAAAATTACCTATACTATGAAAAGTAAAGGATATGGTATTTAAGATAGTTGTTCTAGAGAGTCTTATCGTGGTGGAAGTAAGATACAGCCGTTAAATATTGCTCCCTTTATTCCATTGGTAGAAATATCAACGTGAATCTAGCGTTAATAGATATAAAGAGGTAATGATCAGACATCATTGCAAGCAGGGTGGTACCGCGAGTTTCGTCCTTGCATGCAGTGATGTCTTTTTAATTTTAAAGAAAGTAGGAGAATTATGAAAGAATTATCTAGTGCTCAAGTGCGCCAAATGTTTTTAGACTTTTTTAAATCAAAAGGTCACAATATCGAACCAAGTGCATCTTTAATCCCAGTGAACGACCCAACACTATTATGGATTAACTCTGGGGTTGCGACATTAAAAAAATATTTTGATGGTTCAATTGTTCCTGAAAATCCAAGAATTACCAATGCTCAAAAATCCATTCGTACCAATGATATTGAAAATGTGGGTAAAACAGCCCGTCACCATACTATGTTTGAAATGTTAGGAAACTTTTCAATTGGTGATTACTTCAAAACAGAAGCCATTCACTGGGCTTGGGAATTTTTAACTTCACCTGAATGGATGGCCTTTGATCCAGAAAAACTTTATGTGACTGTTTATCCAAAAGACACGGAAGCTAAACGTATTTGGCATGAAGAAGTTGGTCTACCTAAAGATCATATCGTGGAAATTGAAGATAATTTCTGGGATATTGGGGCGGGTCCAAGTGGTCCGGATACAGAGATTTTCTATGACCGTGGTCAAGAATTTAACAATGTGGCTGAAGATGACCCCGAAAACTATCCTGGGGGCGAAAATGAACGTTACTTAGAAATTTGGAATCTTGTTTTCTCAGAGTTCAATCATAAACCAGATGATACGTATGAACCACTTCCTCATAAAAATATTGATACGGGGATGGGACTTGAACGAATGGTTTCTATTGTCCAAAATGCACCAACCAACTTCGAAACTGACCTATTTATGCCAATCATTAAAGAAGTGGAAAAATTAAGTGGTACCGTTAAATATGGGCAATCACCATTAACAGATATTTCCTTTAAAGTAATTGCTGACCATATTCGTGCCTTATCTTTTGCGATTGGCGATGGAGCCTTGCCATCAAATGAAGGCCGTGGTTATGTTTTACGTCGTTTATTACGCCGTGCGGTCATGCATGGTCAAAAACTAGGCATTAAGCAAGCTTTTCTATATCAATTAGTACCAGTTGTGGGAAAAATTATGGAAAGCTACTATCCAGAAGTTCTTGCTAAAAAAGACTTCATTGAAAAAGTTATCAAAAACGAAGAAGAGCGCTTCCATGAAACAATCAATGAAGGTCTGGCTATTTTAAACCAAGTCATTGCCCAATTAAAAGAAAATCACGAAGATACTTTGCAAGGTAGTGATATTTTCCGCCTATACGACACTTATGGTTTCCCTGTTGAATTAACGGAAGAAATTGCCAGTGATGAAGGATTTAAGATTGATCATGCTGGATTTGAAGTAGAAATGAAAGCCCAAAGAGAACGTGCGCGTAATGCTCGTAGCAAAGAATTATCTATGGGTGTTCAATCTGCCTTATTGACCGATATCAAAGTTGAAAGTGAATATGTCGGTTATGAAGTATTAGAAGCTGAAAGTGAATTATTAGTTTTAATCCAAGACGAAGCGATTGTCGATAGCGTTTCTGAAGGTGAAGTTCAAGCGATTTTTGCTCAAACACCATTCTATGCTGAAATGGGTGGTCAAATTGCTGATACCGGTGATATTATTGATGGCAGTGGACAAGTGGTCGCTCATGTAACTGATGTGAAGAAAGCTCCAAACGGCCAATTCTTACATGCGCTTGAAGTAAAAGAAGCATTAACTGTGGGGCAATCTTACCAATTAGTAGTCGATAAAGCGCGTCATAACCGTATTATCAAAAATCACACTGCAACCCACCTTTTACACAAAGCCTTAAAAGAAGTGTTAGGAAGCCATGCCAATCAAGCAGGTTCTCTTGTAACACCGGATCATTTACGATTTGACTTTACGCATTTTGGTCAAGTAACTCCTGAAGAATTAATTCGTATGGAACGTATTGTAAATGAGAAAATTTGGGAAGCTTTACCTGTGGTTACAATTGAAACAGATATTGATTCTGCTAAACAAATGGGCGCTATGGCTTTATTCGGTGAAAAATATGGCCAATTTGTACGTGTGGTGAATGTGTCTAACTGGTCTATTGAATTATGTGGTGGAAATCACGTGTCAAATACTGAAGAAATTGGTATCTTCAAGATTGTTGCTGAATCAGGTATCGGAGCTGGTGTGCGTCGTATTGAAGCTGTAACAAGTAAAGCAGCGTATGAATTACTTGAAAATCAAGAACAAATCTTAAAACAAATTGCAAGTTTAGTGAAAGCACCTCAATACAAAGAAGCTACAACTAAAGTAGAACAACTTCAACAACAATTACGTGAAGTGCAAAAAGAAAACGAAGCACTTGCAAGTAAATTAGCGAACCAACAAGCAGGCGATGTCTTTAAAGATGTCAAAGTGGTCAATGATGTAAAATATATTGCTGCTAAAGTGCAAGTAAAGGATATGAATCAATTGCGTCAACTCGCTGACCAATGGAAACAAAAAGCCATTTCTGATGTGTTAGTTTTAGCAACAGAAAATGATGGCAAAGTCAATCTATTAGCTGCCGTTAGTCCAAATGGCTTAGAAAAAGGAATTAAAGCAGGTGACTTAATTAAGGCTATTGCACCAAAAGTTGGTGGTGGCGGTGGTGGCCGTCCTGATATGGCCCAAGCAGGTGGTAAAAATCCAGCAGGCATTCCTGATGCATTAAATGAAGTAGCAAATTACTTAGCATAACAAAAAAGAAGAAGCTCTCTTTATTGAGCTTCTTCTTTTTTATGGATTCATGATTTTTCTTAATCTGAACATTTGATACGTTTGGCTAAGCGCTAAACCAAAGAATAGTAAAGCAGTTAGCCGAATTGCTTTAAAATGATAATAATGACTCAGTAAGGCAATGGTGAAAGCCCCAGCAAAAAATGACATGACAACAAATAGATAATGGAAAAATTGACGTAGATTTTGCTCTTTACCATGTTCAAGATAATCGAATAAATTCGTTGCCATTGATTTTAAATTACCAGTAGTCATAATACTAGTATAACTCATACCGTTAATCCGTTCAAAACTGCACCATTGCATCGCCGTAGCAAACGAAATAATAATGGTAATCACAGTAATCGGCAAGTCTACAATAAACAAACTTAACATAAAAAATACTAATGTTTCAAAATATAGAATGCCTAGACGCCAAAATGGATGATTTTTTTTGCGAAAATAGCTTACTAAAAATTTCGTCAAGATAATCCCTAAAAAGAAAAAGAGGGTGGATAATAATTTCTCGCCTACTAAAGTAAATTCACCCTTAACAGCATCGATAATCGCTAACACGAGATTACCTGTTTGTGTGGCAGCGAAAGTATTGAAATGATAATACGTAAATGCATCAATGCCCCCGCCAATAAAAGTCAAGAGTAAGCCAACAAAGCGGTTTTCATGGAATGTGGTTTCCATTTTTTCAGCTCCTTCAATTCATGCCTTATTAGCTTTAGAATAGAATAGTTTCTTGAAAATTTCAAGTTCATTTCATCAAAAAAAGCCCTCTAAAAAAGAAGGCTTCTCATTAAAAGATATTTGAATTTTTATAGCGGAAGTGATTAATAATTGCTGTAATACCCATCACAATTAGAATAGCACCACCAAATTGAATAACCACTAAAACACCTGTAAATGGATTTAACAAAATGGTTAAGCCAGCAATGATGATTAAAATACTGTAAATGATGCTGCCGATATGATGACCGACTGCTTGTTGAATGTTGAGATTCATCATTAATTGACTAATACCAGAAATCAATACGCCCAAACCAATAATAATAGGTAAGAAAGAAAGTAATAATTTTGATAAGAAAAAGACCACTAATGCTGCAATCAACAAACCAACTCCACTACTCATACGACTATCATAATAACCCATTCGTTGTTTGAAGCGATAGGCATGATAACAATTTTTGGCACCAAAGAATAATAATACAAGTGATAAAATTGTAATCACTAACTGTAAAGAGTTTTTTGGTGCAATGATCAATGGTAACCCTAAGATAATATAAGCAAGCCCAAGAAATAGTTGATTTACTTGGATGGTTTTAAAAAAGGTATTCATTTTATCCACCTCGATATATTTGATGGTTTAATTATAGCACAACAAACATATAATTAGAAATCAATCAAAAGTATGATTTTGTATAACTCGTACGCACGTTTCCATTAAATATTATGGTATAATAGTCGCAAATAGTAATTATCGCAAAAGAGGAGTGGTTCTTTTGACTTTGCAGTTTATGTACGGCGATGGAACAAGCAATCATTTAACGAGCTTAATGCAAAAAGCGCAGCAACATTTATCGCAGCCTAACCATCAAGTTATTTTCATTGTGCCTAACTATAATAAATTCGAACGCGAAATTGAAATATTAAAAGCTTATCAACAACTTGAAAACACCCAGGAATTTTCGAGTACGAATTTGCAAATTTTTAGTTTTCAACGGTTAGCTTGGTTTTATACCCAAAAACTTCCTGTAGCCATTCATCATCCGCTACAATCCGTAACGAAAGAAATGATTTTACGTCAGGTATTGATTGAAACGAGTGAGCAATTACGTATTTATCGTGGTGAAATCATGAATCAAGGGTTTATTCAGCAAGTACTAGACTTATTTAACGAATTTGAAAATGGTCGAATTCAAATACAACAATTACAAGTATCAAATGAATCCACACAGCATGCTGAATTAGCGGACAAACTAGCTGAATTACAAATCATCTATCAAGCATTTGTCCAAAAATGTCTAGATTTTGATTTCCATTATGAAACTGTTTATCAGCAATTTCTAAATATATTAGCTGAATTATCAAGTGAAACGTCTACAAAATTAACAGTAAATGAAAAGCAACAACTCAAAGCAGAGTTTGGTCATACCTTATTTATTGTTACGGGCTTTTCAGACTTCACCAGTGAGGAATTTGAATTATTACAACATTTCATGGGCTACGGACAGCTTTGTATTGATTTACTCATCGATAATCCAAAGAAGGCGTTCAGTCCTTTAGATGTCTTTTATCCAACGAGCCAGACTTATCAACGTTTAATTGAAATGGCGAAAGAAGATCAATGTAAAATATTACTGGATGAAAAAGTGAAAGAGCCCGCGAATGAATGGCAACAAACCATTCATCAGATATGGACTAATGCCAATCAAACCGGTCAATTTGATGTATCTCAGGCACAAACTTTTTCAATTGCTCGAGTAGAAAATCCACAAGAAGAGTTAAGAAGAGTGGCAGTCAAAATTAAACAGTTATTACAACAAGGACAGGGAAATTTGCGGCTAAGAGATATCCAGATTTTTGCACCGGATTTGTCGATCTATCAACCATTTTTACAATACACATTTGATGAGGCGGGGATTCCGTTTTTTGTGGATACGCCTCAATTGATGAATCAACATCCTTTAACTGATCTTTTAAAATCGCTTTTTGCTTTTCATAAATATCATTTTCGTTTCACAGATGTTCTGCACTTTTTCAAAACAGAACTCTTTATCCTTGATGAATTATTAGAACAAGAAGATTTACGACTTGGTCATTTACAAATGCGACGAATGATTGATGAGTTAGAAAATGTTGTTTTAGCTTATCATTATCAAGGAAATGACTGGGTAAAAGAGGAAGATTGGGTACTCCCACATTATAATTTCGAAGATGAAAAGGATATTAGTGAAGAAATCAAGAATTTACAAATACAAGTTAATCAGTTAAGAAGAGCCTTCCAACAAAATGTGGTACCTTTTGTCCAAAAACTTAAAGAATTTCAAACTTTTGGAGAAGCTATCACATCACTTTATCAATGGTTGATGGACTGTCATATTGATCGTGAAATCCTTTATTTTAGAGATGAAGAACTTGCTGCTGGGCATTTAGAAAAATCACGATTACATGAGCAATCTTGGCAGGCCTTAATGGATATTTTTGATCAATTTTATGATATTTATAAAGAAACACCGTTTGACTTGGACTTATTCGAAGCAATTTTATTTAGTGCCATCGACAATTATGAGTTTAGTCAAATTCCAGCAACAATTGATCAACTGAAAGTAAATCGTTTAGAGTTGATTCGCGCCAATCAAACAAAAGTAAGTTTTATCTTAGGGTTAAAAGAAGGGGCCTTTCCGCGAAAATTTGAGAATAAAACGTTATTATCAGATGAAGAGCGAGATATCTTAGCCAACCAACTAGAGCAAACTCAACAATTAGGTACAAGTAGTAAGTCACAAAGCCTTAAAGAAAGTTTCATCGCCTATAATGCCTGGTTAAGTGGTTCAGAGCGAGTTTATTTATCTTATCCAATGAATTATGATAATAGCCAAAATTTGAAACCGTCTTTTTATCTCGCACGGTTAGCCAAACAATTAAATATAAACATTGAAACTTATTCGGCGATTCAACCTCAAGTAGAGCCAAGCGATTATCTTATGAGCCCACGTGCCTTGATTCGTCAACTGAATGTCTTATATCGACTTACACAAGAATCAAAGCAAGCTCTGCCAACTGTTTGGGAACAACTCAAAGATTACTTGCTTAAGTCTAATCAAGCAACATTAGCAAAACAAATCTTTCGTAGTTTAAACTATCATAATACAGCCACCTCGCTGTCACCTGAACAGCCAACACAACTGTATCAAAACAATTTATATAGTTCGATTTCTAGTTTAGAAACTTTCTATTCTTGCCAATATCGCTATTTCTTGAATTATGGCTTGAAGGTTAGAGAACGCCAAGAACAAATACTAAGTCCAGCATTAACTGGTAGCTACTTTCATGATGCTTTGGACCAAATCGTACAACAAATCATTTCACAAACAGAGCCTTTAACACAAGAAAAGCAAGCAGAACTCTTAGAAAATGTATTAATCAAATTATTAGGTGATAGTCGTTACGAAATCTTCGCAAGGTCAAAACGGATGGTTTATATTCGTCAACAATTAGAAAAAACCATTAAACAAATGTACTGGGTCATTCGTAACCAACAAGAACGTGGCTTAATGCAATTTAAACAAACCGAACTTGTATTTGGTCATTTAGCTGGCACTCGTGAGGCTCATGCAAAAGGTCTGACAATTGATTTAAATGACAAACACCATTTACATTTACGTGGAAAAATTGACCGGATTGATCTTTTCAACCGTCCTGAAGAAGCTTATGTTAGTGTGGTTGATTATAAATCTGGCAACAAGCAATTTGATTTGACTGAATTCTACAACGGTCTTTCGATGCAGTTAATTACTTATCTAGAAGTGGCTATAAACTATGTGAAAGAGGAATTAAAGCGCGATGACATTAAACCATTGGGCGCGTATTATTTACATGTTTACCGTCCAAAAAGAAAATTTGAAGAAGCAACAGAAACCGATTTGCTTAAAAAATACAAGTATGAAGGACTTTTTATTAGTGAAGAACAAGCTTTTGAAGTAATGGATGCACAATTAGAAGCCAAGGAAAATTCTTATGTCTTTCCATTACGTAAAAATAAAGATGGTCAGCTTGGAATTGTTTCCCAAAGTAAAAATAAATTCTATACAAATGATGAAATGAAACAGCTATTTGATATCAATCATCGAAATATGCAACAAGCTGGAAATACCATTTATGAAGGGAAACTTGAAATTAATCCATCGTTACACAACAATAAACGTGCTTGTCAAACTTGTCCATTTAAGAGTATTTGTCAATTTGATGCTTTATTACCAGAAAATCGTTATCGTATCATTGAAAAAGCAGTGCGTGACGAAATATTAACGAAAGAGGATGCTCCAAATGCCTAATATTCCTTTAAAACCTAATAATGAATTATTTACTGATACCCAGTGGCAAGCGATTTTTGATGGTGGAGATAATATATTAGTCAGTGCTTCGGCTGGCTCAGGTAAGACGACTGTTTTGGTACGACGGGTAATTGAAAAGCTTAAACTTGGTAGCCACGTTGACCGCTTATTAATTGTGACTTTTACTGAAGCTGCAGCCAATGAAATGAAAGAACGGATTCAAGTAGCGCTACAAGATGCCATTAATGCTGAGTCAGATGAACAAAAGCGAGCCCATTTTAGTCAACAGTTAATGAACTTACCGACGAGTCATATCTCTACCTTACACTCGTTTTGTTTATCGGTTATTCGCAAATACTACTATTTGATTGACCTTGATCCTAATTTTCGTTTGCTTAGCGATGAGACAGAACAGACTTTATTGATGGATGAAGCCCTTGAAAATGTTATTAATCGCCATTATGAGAGTGAAGATGATATCTTTTATCAATTTGTACACCAATTTGGCAATGACCGTTCAGATGAGGGGATGTTACGGCTTATTTTGGATTTATATCGTTTTAGTCGAGCCAATGATAACCCTGATAAATGGTTAAATCATATGGTTGAAAGTTATGAACCAGTTGAAGCACTAGAAGACTATCCAATCTTTAATGAATACACGAAACCATATATTCTTTCTCTTTTAGAAGATATGATTAAATATGTCGAGCAAGGATTAACTATTATTGAATATACTAGTTTGGAAAAAGTCGAACAGCTATTAAAAGATGATATCGCAATGATCCAAGCATCTATCGAAAGCCTAAAACAAAATCAATTGACCCAAGCTTTTGAAAAAATTCAAAATATGAAGTTTGCAAGGTATACAACAGTGAAAAAAGATCATGCAGACTATGACCAGGCACAATTAGCGAAGTCTTATCGCGAAATGGCGAAAGAATTACTCGCAAATGTGCAAAAATCTTGGCCAACTGATCCTGAGTTAACGCTAGAATTAGTTGCTAAAAGTCAAAAAATGATTAAAATTGCGGTGAGTCTGACGAAAGAATTTATGGCAGAATTTTCGCAATTAAAACGGCAAAAAAGCGTGCTTGATTTCAATGATTTAGAACATTTCGCTTTGGCAATTTTACGTCATGAAGTCGATGGCGTAAGTATTGCAAGTGATTATTATCGCCAAACCTTTGATGAAGTCTTAGTAGATGAATATCAAGATGTGAATCGCCTACAAGAAACGATTATTTCTTATGTGCGAAAAACTGAAAATCCTGGGAATATGTTTATGGTAGGAGATGTTAAGCAATCCATTTACGCCTTTCGACAAGCTGACCCAACACTTTTTATCGAAAAATATACACAATTTGCGCATGACGAGGGTGGTCGTCGCATTATCTTAGCTGAAAATTTCCGTTCTAGAAAAGAAGTATTAGACTTTACGAATTTAATTTTTGAACAATTAATGGATCAAAAAGTCGGACAAATCGAATATGATGAAGCGGCTCAATTAAAATTTGGTTTCACAGCTTTTCCATCAAGTGAAGATTTTCATACCGAGCTTCTGATATATGAAAAACAAGCCGAACTTGATGATGATATGACAGATGAATTTGGGATTGATGATAAGACACAAGGGGAATTTCACGTGATTACGAATAAAATCCAAGAGTTAGTCGAACAAAAATTTCAAATTTACGATAAAAAACAAAAGAAATTCCGTGACATTACTTATGGTGATTGCGTCATCTTATCTTCAACACGAAAAAACCATCTCCATTTATTGGATATTTTTGCACAAAAAAACATTCCGGTCCAATTAGCCGATGCCCAAAATTATTTCCAAGCTACAGAGGTCCAAACGATTCTAGCGGTATTAAAAATCATTGATAATCCGTTACAAGATATTCCTTTTGTAGCTGTGCTTCGAAGTCCAATCGTTGGTTTAAATGAAAAACAATTAGCCCAAATCAGAATTAATAGTAAGAAAGAACGTTTTTATGATGCTTTCTTAGAGAATTTATCAATAAGTAGCGACTATCAAGAAAAGATTGCTCATTTTTATCAACAGTTACTCAAGTGGCGAAATCTAGCTAAGCGCGATTCATTAGAAAGTTTACTTTGGACCATTTATCAAGATACAGGCTTTTTAGATTTTGTTGGTGGTATGCCTTCTGGAGTGCAACGTCAAATGAATTTGCTCAGCTTTATTAGTCGTGCCAAGTCTTATGAACAAAGTAGTTTTAAGGGCCTTTATCAATTCATTCGTTTTATTCAAATCATGCAAGAAAAAGAACATGATTTAGCAAAGCCTGTTAGTGAAATCAAAGAAAATGCCGTACAAATTATGACTATCCACCAAAGTAAAGGTTTGGAGTTTCCAGTATGTTTTGTGGTAGATTTAGCCAAGAAATTTAATCAACAAGACTTCAAAAATTCATACATTCTGGAAGAAAAATTAGGGATGGGGACGAAATTTTTAGATGAGCAAGAGATTCAATACCCAACTTTACCTTATCTAGTTATTAATCAATTGAAAAAACAAAAAGCTTTCTCTGAAGAAATGCGAAAATTATATGTCGCTTTGACACGTGCTGAACAAAAATTATATTTAGTCGGAACCGTCAAAGACAAAGAATCTATGCTCAAAGAATGGCAAAAAGCAGCAATGCAAGAAAACACCGTATTAAGTCCGATGCTTAGATTAAATGCAGATACTTTTATCACCTGGATTGGCTATTGTTTAATTCGCCATGAGTCATTTGCCAAAGAAGTAGATGAATCAATTGCAACAGCTATGACCATTCAACATCCAGCTAAATTCGGCATTCATTTTTACCAAGCGGATCAACTCGTCGCACCAGAGCAAAATTCATCTGAAAGTTTAGCTGAGACAAGTCAGCAAGAAACAGAGAATCATCAGGCTTTAGATGAATATATCCAGCAAATGACTAAAGCTTATGATTATCCATTATCGACCAAAACAGCTAGTTATCAGTCCGTTTCTGAGTTGAAGCGATTATACGAAGATCCAGATGAGGAAAAGCTGAATAAATTAGTTTGGCAAAATCGTTGGCAACAAGAAATACAAGGCTATCGTAAAACTTCAAATGAATTAGCGATGCCTAGATTTATGCAAGAAGTCAAAATTACGGGTGCTGAAATTGGTAGTGCGACTCACAAGTTGTTGCAATTGATTGATGTCACGCAGCCTATTACACCAGATTCCTTACATCAATTAGCACAAAGACTGAAGGAAAATCAGATTCTTGATGAAAAACTAGTCTCAAAAATACCTTATCAGCATATCTTATGGTTTTTCCAATCAACATTAGGACAAAGAGTCATCCAAAATGCTCAGTCCTTAAAACGAGAAGTGCCTTTTGCGATGTTAAAAGAAGCGAATGAAATTTTTCAAGACTTCGATGAAAAAGAATCACACATGCTTGTACACGGTGTAGTAGATGGCTATTTTATCGAAAATGAACAGATTATTCTTTTTGATTTTAAAACGGACTATTTTAAAAATAATATTGAAGAAACCGCCAAAGAACGTTATTATGGTCAGCTTAAACTTTATAGCCAAGCCTTAAGTCAAGCCTTACAATTACCAGTTAGCGAGAGAAAATTAGTTTTACTCACACATCAAAAAATATTAGATTTCTAAATTTTTGGTAATTTTTTCAACTCGCTTACTGACAATCAATGATATACGCGCTATATTGTAAAAAAAAGCAAAAGGATGATTTTAATGATGAATAAAAGATTACTATGTTGTGCCTTGCTTATTGGTGGCATTGGTTTTACTATCCCTCAATATGTAGAAGCTGATACAAGCAATGTCCCTGATTCAATCAATGCTATTGCTTTAGGAAATGCGTTAACAGACGATCAAAAACAACAAACCTTAAATTCACTCGGGCAAGTGAAAGAAGTACCCATTTACACAACTGATGGTAATGATTTAATGAACTATATTTCTAAAACTGACTTTAATGCACAATGGAAAGTCTATTCATCCGTTCATTTAGAAACAAAAGCAAAAGGTGAGGGAATTGAAGTAGAAATTGCAACTCCAGCAAATATTACTTCAATCACAGCCAATCAGTATAAAAATGCGGCTCAAACAGCAGGGATTACTGATGCTAAAATTACAGTGGCTTCAGTGATTCCAATCGATGGTTCGGGTGCCTTAGCTGGTGTGTATAAAATTGTAAAAGAAGCTGGCGGAACAGTTGATACTACGCGGACACAAGCAGCTCAAGAAGAAATGAAAGTCTTAAATGACATCACCCAAGAAAATCAAAATGTCTCTGGTTATTCTGATGAAAAACTAAATGCGGCCCAAGAAGAAGCTAAAGAATTACTAGCTAAAGCAGCTTCGGAAGGTCAAAAAATTGATAAGGATACTGTTACCCAAGCCGTTAATCAAGCTCTAGAAAATCAAGGGTTACAAGATATCTTAACCAAAGAACAGGTCAATAAAATTATTGATTTACTAACAATGCTGAATCAAAAAAATATTTTTAAAGACTTGAGTAAAGAAATTGATTTATCTAATTTAAAGAATGAACTTGAAGCAAAATCCCAAGGGTTATGGGAAAAAATCAAGAGTTTCTTTGCCAATATTTGGGCAGCAATTTCAGGACTTTTTCAAGGTGGCAATGAAGAGCCTACGCAAACAACTAAATAACGACTGATACAAAGGAGTACAAAAAGATGAATCGAAAAAATATTGCTAGTTCCTCACCGTGGGAAGATATTGTTGGTTATTCACGGATGGTAGTAGTTGATGATTGTGTTGAAGTGGCCGGTACAACTGCGATGAAAGATGGCAAAGTCTATGCACCAGGTAATGCTTACGAACAAACCAAATATATTTTAACTACTATCAAAGACTTGTTTACTAAACATCAAATTCCTTTTGAAAATATTTATCGTACTAGAATGTTTGTGACTGATATTTCAAAATGGGAACAAATTGGACGGGCACATGGTGAGTTCTTTAAAGAGATTAAACCTGTTGCTACAATGGTCGAGGTCAAACAACTAATTGATCCTGAACTCTTAGTAGAAATTGAAGTCTTTGCCAAAAAATAAATTTAACTATTTTTAAACTCTGATTCTTGCTTGCAATTTACAAGAATCTCTTGTAAACTATTCATTAGTTAAATATCAAAAAAGACAATGATGAAAAAGAGTAACTTATTTCAAGCAGAAACAGGGAGACTTGCCATAGACTGAAAGCAAGGGCTGGGCGAATAAGCGAAGTTCACTTTCTAGTCAATCTAGTTATCTAGATCGGTAAACTTTATCGTTAACGAATTAAGTGCGTAAAAGGCTATATTTGCTTTTACGAATGAGGATGGTAACACGACAACTCGTTCCTTTCAATAGGAGCGAGTTTTTTATTTTCATTAACACTTAAACATCTATTTCAATCAATATTTTTTGATAGATTCAACTTATAGGAGGAATTTTGATGTCTTTACAAGAAAAGTTAGAAGCACTCAAACAAGAGACTTTGGCTAAAATTGAAGAAACAAAAGAATTAGCTGGTTTGAACCAAATTCGCGTAGAAACATTAGGTAAAAAAGGACCAATCACTGAAGTTTTACGTGGTATGAAAGATTTATCTGCTGAAGAACGTCCAAAAGTAGGTAGTTTTGCCAATGAAATTCGCGATTTAATCACGAAAGAAATTGAAGCCAAGAAAGAATTATTAGAACAACTTGCCTTACAAAAAGCTTTAGAAGACGAAACAATTGATGTGACCTTACCTGGAAAACCTATGAAACAAGGGACGCGTCATGTATTAACGCAAATTATTGAAGAAATTGAAGATATCTTTGTTGGGATGGGTTACGAAGTGGTCGAAGGATACGAAGTAGAACAAGATCACTATAACTTTGAACGCATGAATCTACCAAAAGATCACCCAGCTCGTGACATGCAAGATACTTTTTATATCTCTGATGAAATTTTAATTCGTACTCATACTTCACCGGTACAAGCGCGCACCATGGAAAAACACGATTTCTCTAAAGGGGCATTACGCATGATTTCACCAGGTAAAGTATTCCGTCGTGATACTGATGATGCGACTCACTCTCATCAATTCCATCAAATTGAAGGATTAGTAATTGATAAGAATGTCACAATGGCTGATTTAAAAGGAACATTAGAAGAAGTCATGCAAAAAATGTTTGGTGCAGATCGCAAAATTCGTTTACGTCCAAGCTATTTCCCATTTACTGAGCCAAGTGTTGAAGTCGATGTTAGTTGCTTCAAATGTGGCGGTGAAGGTTGCTCCGTATGTAAACACACCGGTTGGATTGAGATTTTAGGGGCAGGTATGGTGCATCCAAATGTCTTGAAGATGTCAGGGATTGATCCTGAAGTTTACTCAGGTTTTGCTTTTGGTTTAGGACCAGATCGCATCGCCATGTTACGTTATGGTGTCAATGATATCCGTAACTTCTATCTTAATGATTTACGCTTTATTAGTCAGTTTAAGGGGGAGTAAGTGAATGTTAGTTTCATATAAATGGTTAAATGAATACTTAGATTTATCAAAAGTCACTGCGAAAGAATTAGCCGATCAAATGTCATTAACTGGTATCGAAGTCGAAGCAGTAACAAGACCTATGGACGGGTTGAAAAAAATTGTCGTTGGTGAAGTGAAAGAATGCGTGCCACACCCTGATTCTGACCATCTTTCTATTTGCCAAGTAGATATTGGTGAAGAAGAATTATCTCAAATCGTTTGTGGCGCACCAAATGTCAAAGCCGGCATTAAAGTCATCGTTGCATTACCAGGCTCTAGAATTGCTGGAAATGTCAAAATTAAAAAAGGTAAAATGCGTGGGCAAGTTTCGAATGGGATGATTTGTTCCTTACAAGAAATTGGCTATGCGGATAACGTCATTCCAAAAGAATATTCAGAAGGAATTCAATATTTACCTGAAGACGCCGTTTGTGGAGAGGAAGTCTTTCAATATTTAGATATGGATGATGATTTGATTGAACTATCTATTACACCAAACCGTGCAGATGCTTTAAGTATGCGTGGGGTGGCTTATGAAGTTGGCGCCATCTATCGTCAAACACCACAATTCAAAGACTTATCGTTAGTCGAAAGTAATCAATTAGCTAGCGATAAAATCAAAGTTAGCGTAGAAGATACAAATGATGCCCCAAGTTACCAAATTCGCATCATTGAAAATGTAAAAATTGCGCCAAGTCCTCAATGGCTACAAAACCGTTTAATGAATGCGGGAATTCGCCCAATTAATAATGTTGTCGATGTAACAAACTATGTACTCATGCTATTTGGTCAACCTTTACATGCGTTTGACTACGATCGTCTAAATAGTCAAGAAATTGTTGTTCGTCGTGCAAAAGCTGGTGAAACCTTAGTTACTTTGGATGACGAAACACGTGAACTAACGCCAGAACAAATCGTTATTACCAATGGAAAAGAGCCTGTAGCCTTAGCAGGGGTCATGGGAGGTAGAGATTCTGAAATTATTGAATCAACTACAACCGTTGCCTTAGAAGCTGCTTTATTTGAACCTATTGCGATTCGTAAAGCATCTAAAGCCTTTAATCTACGTAGTGAATCATCTGCGCGTTTTGAAAAAGGCATTAACCGTGCAACTGTGAGTCAAGCTTGTGACTTTGCCGCTGCGATGATTCAACAATTAGCAGGAGGAGAAGTCCTAGCCGGGGCAGTCGTTGGCTCAAGTGTGGATGCTAAAGATGTAACTGTAGGTGTCAAATTAGAACGTATCAATCAATATCTTGGAACTGATTTAACGGTTGACCAAGTGGATGAAATTTTTACAGCTCTTGGTTTTACTTTCGGGCGCAACGAAACAGCTTATCAAGTTAATGTGCCACCAAGACGTTGGGATATCAGTATCGAAGCCGATTTAATTGAAGAAGTGGCGCGTATATATGGCTACAATCAACTGCCTTCAACACTGCCTAGTGGCGAAACAGTTGCAGGAAGCTTAACTCCTGAGCAAAAAGCTTTACGAAAAATTCGCACTTTACTAGAAGGCGATGGATTAAACGAAGCAATCAGTTATGCTTTAACGACTGAAGAAAAATCTAAACAATTTACATTTAAGGATAGCATCGTAACACGTCTAGACTGGCCAATGACTGAAGATCGTAGTGTATTACGTATGAATCTAATCAGTGGGTTACTTGATGATGTGCAATATAATGTAGCTAGAAGAAATACCCAAATCGCCTTATATGAAGTTGGTCGTGTCTTCTATCAAAATGAAAATCCTAAGAAAAACTTGCCTTTAGAAGAAAACCATATTGCTTTTGCTTTAAGTGGACAATGGCAGGCTAAAGATTGGCAAACAGCAAACGAACAAGTTGATTTCTACCATGCAAAAGGTGTTTTAGATCAATTATTTGAAAAGTTAAGTGTTGCTGATGAAATTCAATATCAACGTGCGCAAAACATGAAAGAATTGCATCCAGGTAGAAGTGCTTATATCTACTTAGGGGAAGAATTAATTGGTTTTGTTGGTCAAGTACACCCAACAACGGCTAAAGCTTACGATATTCCAGAAACTTATGTCGCAGAATTAAATGTTGAAGCGTTAATTGCGGCATCATTTGGCAAGTTTAGCTTTAAACCAGTTTCTAAATTCCCATCCATGTCACGTGATATTGCGATGTTAGTATCAGAAAAGATTTCAAACCAAGAAGTTATCAGTGTCATTAAACAAGATGCTGGTAGATTCTTAAGTGATGTAGCTATCTTTGATGTCTATCAAGGTAAAAATATCGATCTAGGCTTCAAATCATTGGCTTATTCACTAACATTTACGAATCCTGAAGCCACTTTAACAGATGAAGAAGTGAATAAAGCGATGGAAAAAGTAACCAAAGCTTTAACTGAAAACTTCTCAGCGATTATCCGATAAATCCTTTTTAAACCACTAGTTCTCATTTTATTGAGCTAGTGGTTTTATTCGCTTTTTTTAGCTTTTCGTGTTATGATACTTTACGCCAAATTTTATTTAAAGGAGGAGATTGTTTTGCTAACTTATCAGGACAATCCAATCGTTCAAAAAAATCGCTGGCTTATTTTAATTGCAGTAGCTAGTTTTACATTTATGTCAACTTTAGATGGTAGTATTGTAAATATTGCATTACCCGTTATTTCAAAAGATTTAAATATTCCGATGAACCAAGTAGAGTGGGTAGTTTCGATTTATTTAATGACTGCCTGTGCATGTTTGTTGGTCTTTGGTAAATTAGGAGACAGCATCGGAAAAATTAAAGTATTCCGTCTAGGGATGATTATTTTTACTTTAGGTTCTTTTTTATGTGGCTTCAACCATTCATTAGGTCTATTATTGGCCGCTCGTATTATTCAAGCAATCGGTGCAAGTATGACGATGGCCACCAATACCGGTATTATCACAGAAGTTTTTCCAATGAGTGAAAGAGGTCGGGCATTAGGATCCATCGGTGCTTTTGTCTCTCTAGGTTCAATTGCTGGTCCAGGAATTGGTGGGGTAATCTTAGGACAGTTACCCTGGGGCTATATCTTCTGGATTAATATTCCAATCGGTATTTTAACCTTTATCTTAGGTACCAAAGTTTTACCTAAAGATATCCATCGCTCAGGTCATCCGATTGATACAAAAGGATTTGGCTTATTTGCCTTGTTTATCATCACTTTATTTGGTGGCATCTTTATCGGACAAGAGATTGGATTTACACGCATTTTACCAATCATTTTATTCATCGCCGCCATTTTGTCTTTTACAGGCTTTATTTTAGTGGAAAAACGCGTAAAATTACCATTAATTACTTTTGGTATTTTCAAAAATCAAACCTTCAGCCTCAGTTTATTATGTGCAACTTTGATTTTTGCTTCAAACTTTTTTATTAATGTCATTGTGCCATTTTACTTGCAACGTACTTTAAATCTTAAACCAAGTGTGGCTGGATTATTAATGATGGTTTTCCCACTCGTTATGGTCGTTGCTTCACCATTAAGCGGCTTATTAACGGACAAATTTGGTCCAAAATATTTAGTTATTTCTGGATTAACGATTTTGTCAATTACCCAAATTTGTTACATGTTTTTAGATATCCATACGCCGATTTTTGTCTATGCAGTGATAACAGCATTTGTAGGTCTAGGTAACTCATTATTCCAATCACCTAATAACACAATGGTCATGAGTAGTGTCACAAGAGAAAATCTTGGCCTGGCAGGAAGTTTAAACTCATTTGCGCGAAACTTTGGGATGGTTGTCGGTATTAGTTTAGCAACCACTATTCTTTATCAAGCAATGAGTCTCAAAGCAGGGTATAAGGTAACCACTTATTTGAATCAACATCCAGAATTCTTTATTTATGGTATGAAAATCGCCTTTTTTGGTTCATTTTTACTATGTTTTAGCTCATTGATAATCAGTATCTATCGCTTACGTAAAATATAAGTTTAAAAGTAATCTAGAGAATTAGGATTTTTCTGATTTTCTAGATTTTTTTTATTGTTTTAAAAAGCTTTTATTCATATTTTGCGTATTTATAAAGTAGAGCATAAAAAGAGGAGAGGATTACCATGAATGATGTAGATTATCAAGCAGTCTATTCAAGAAAATTATCGCAAGGAGGAGAAGCTAGATACATTATTATAAATGTGACAACTGGGGAAATATTAGATGATGCCCAAGGATTTGGTTATAAAAGTAAGAAAAAAGCTTATGCCGGGTATTATTATAAAAGAAATTATGCCAAAGAAAAAAATCAAAATAAGGCAGTTGAATACTGGTTACATAGTCATCCAGAATTTTGCGATGAACTGACTTATCACGTATTTGCTCATTTCAAAGAAGGTAAAAAAGAGAAACTAGATGAAAATCTGGTTCAAATGTTACTTAGAGAGTTTGGTTTAGATGCGCCCTGTAAAATTAATAAGTTAATTACCGTTTGGGAAAATTTAAGATAATGAAAAAAACGAGGATTGATCTTGTTTCAATCCTCGTAAATCGATTAAAAATATTGAATCCCCATCGCTTTTTTCACATCATCAAGGGTTGCAGCTGCTACTTTTTCAGCTTGTAAGCTACCTTGTCGCAACATTTCCATCACAGCTTGCGGGTCTTTGGCAAACTCTAAACGACGGGCACGAATTGGAGCTAATTCAGCTTCTAATACATCGATTAAGTAGCGTTTAATTTTCACATCACCAAGTCCACCACGACGATAATGTTCTTTTAGCTCTTCGATATAGGCTTTATCTTTGCCAAATACATCAAGATAAGTAAAGACCATATTGCCTTCAACTTGCCCAGGATCTTCAACGTGAATATGATTTGGATCGGTGTACATAGACATGACTTTTTTCTTAATCGTATCCGCATCATCAGCCAAGTAAATACCATTATTTAAAGACTTACTCATCTTACCATTACCATCGATACCTGGTAAACGCCCCATTCCTTTTTCAGGTAATACAGCTTTAGGTTCGACTAAAACTTCACCATAAGTACTATTAAATGTATGAACAATTTCTTGTGTTTGTTCTAACATTGGCTTTTGGTCTTCACCAACGGGTACTAGATTTGCTTTGAAAGCCGTAATATCAGCTGCTTGGGAGATAGGGTAAACAAAAAATCCAGTTGGGACACTTTCACCAAATTTCTTTTGTTCAATTTCACTTTTAACAGTGGGATTCCGTTTCACGCGCGCAACCGTAACTAAATTCATGTAATACATCATCAATTCAGCCAATTGTGGAATTTGTGACTGAATAAATAAGGTTGATCGTTTTGGATCTAAACCAACTGCTAAATAGTCAAGGGCAACTTCTAATACGTTTTTAGAAACTTTTTCGGGATTTTTGGCATTATCGGTTAAAGCTTGCACATCTGCAATCATGATATTCATTTGATTATTTTCATCAGCTTGCATTTCAACACGTTTTTTTAAAGAACCAACATAATGACCTAAATGCAATTGACCTGTTGGACGATCACCAGTTAAAATAATATTCATTGTTTTCACCTTTTTCTACTAATTCTCACAAGTTTTATCCTACCTTGTTTTACTAGATTTAGCAACCAGTTTATGACTTTTTAGTTGCAAAGATTAAAATTTATTTTGGTTTGCTAAGATTTCAAGATAATTACTTGCATTCTTAGCGAAAAAAAGCGAAAATATGGATGGATAAAATATAAAAAAAGGAAGTTTATTTTATGATAAATACTGCTCCAATTGGTTTTATTGATTCAGGAGTAGGAGGGCTAACCGTTGTTAAGGAAGCTTTAAAACAACTACCAAATGAAAATATTATTTTTTTAGGAGATAATCTGCGTTGTCCATATGGTCCACGTCCAAAAGAACAAGTCATTGAATTTACTTGGCAAATGACTCGTTTTTTACTAAAACAAAATATTAAGATGCTTGTAATCGCTTGTAACACGGCGACTGCAGCGGCTTTAACCCAAATTAAGGAACAATTAGACATTCCAGTTGTCGGTGTGATTTTACCTGGAACTAGAGCTGCTGTCAAAAATACAAAATCGCAACGAATTGGGATTATCGGCACACAAGGAACCATCCAAAGTGGCAGTTATGAACAAGCCATTCTTTCTAAAGTACCGACCGCTCAACCTGTGAGTTTAGCGTGTCCTAGATTTGTTCCGATAGTAGAAAGTAATCAAGCAAATTCAAGTGTGGCAAAAAAAATTGTCGCTCAAACCCTACAACCGATGACGAAAAAAAACATCGACACCTTGATTTTAGGATGCACACATTATCCTTTACTACGTCCGATTATTCAAAATGTAATGGGCAAAGAGGTGGTTTTAATCGACTCTGGCGTTGAAACAGTCGGAGAGGTCAGCATGCTTTTAGACTACTTTGATATTGCCAACTCACCGGAAAATACCACACCAACACGTCAATTTTATACAACCGGATCAACACAAAGTTTTAATCAAATTGCTAAAAATTGGTTAAATATTCCTGATATTCAAGCCAAACATATTCAATTATAAAGGGGGAATTTACATGCGTCATGATGGCCGTCAAGTAAATGATTTAAGAAGAATTGATATTCAAACAAATGTCTTTAAGCATCCAGAAGGCTCGGTCGTGATTTCATTTGGAGATACACAAGTCATTTGTTCTGCGACAATTGAAGAAAGTGTGCCTCCATTTTTACGTGGTAGCGAAACTGGGTGGGTAAGTGCTGAATATAGTATGCTACCACGAGCAACCAATACTAGAAATCGCCGAGAAAGCTCAAAAGGTAAATTATCCGGCCGTACAATGGAAATTCAACGTTTAATTGGTCGGAGTTTGCGTGCGGTGGTTGATCTAGAAAAACTTGGAGAACGTAGCATTATTGTCGATTGTGATGTCATTCAAGCAGACGGAGGTACACGTACAGCAAGTATTACTGGTGCTTTTGTTGCTTTACAATTAGCGATTAATAAACTGATGCAAACAGGCGAGCTAACCAAAAATCCAATTAAAGAACATCTAGCTGCTATTAGTGTAGGGATTTTAGAAGATGATAGTTACGCCGTCGACTTGGATTACATTGAGGATTCTGCCTGCCAAGTAGATATGAATTTAGTCATGACTGAATCAGGCCGTTTCGTTGAAATTCAGGGAACAGGTGAGGAAGCTACCTTTGATGGCGACCAATTAAATCACTTATTACACTATGGAAAAGAAGCCATCGAATCTTTAATTGCTTATCAAAAAGAAGCTTTATATGTACAGAATACAGCTAATGATACCGTTGCTGATAAAACGATTATGATTGCAACAGGAAATATGGGTAAAGCGAAAGAATTTGAAAAAATGTTTGCTAAAGCGGGCTATCAAATTAAAACCATGAAAGATTTTCCTGAACTACCTGAAGTACAAGAAACCGGTCAGACTTTTGAAGAAAACGCCCGATTAAAGGCGGAAACAATTGCCAATATCCTTCAATGTCCAGTATTAGCTGATGATTCTGGTTTGACTGTCGATGCACTTGGAGGTATGCCAGGAATTTATTCCGCACGCTTTGCCGGTGAACAAAAGAGTGATGCCTCCAATAATGCCAAATTACTGCATGAATTAACCGACGTAGCAGATGAAAATCGTACAGCGCAATTCCATTGTACCTTGGTCTTTGCTGCGCCACAAAAAGAATCGCTCGTTGTTGAGGGCATTTGGAACGGACGTATTGCACGAATTCCTAGAGGTGAAAATGGTTTTGGCTATGATCCATTATTTATCGTTGATGGTCTAGAAAAAACATCTGCTGAATTAACACCAGAAGAGAAAAATGAGATTTCACATCGTGGTCAAGCGATGAAAAAATTGGATGGATTATGGCAAGCCTGGTTAGAAGCATAGAGAGGAAGAATGATTATGAAATACCTTGTACTGAGTGATAGCCATCAAGATCGTCAAATTGTGGTCGACATATTCAAACAATGGAAAGATAAAGTAGATTACGTGATACATTGCGGAGATTCAGAATTGTCTAGTGATGATGAATTATGGAAAGAGATTCATGTCGTAGCTGGAAACTGTGATTACGATAATGGGTATGAAGATGTTAAAATCATTACCACACCAGAAGATAAAATCTTGGTGACACACGGTCATCTTTACGGTGTACGAATAGGACTACAAAAACTTGCTTATTTAGCAGAACAAAGTCATGCTGATATCGTATTGTTTGGACATACCCACTTAATTGGTTGCGAAGTGGTGAATCATCGCCTGTATTTAAATCCTGGTAGCATCTTACTACCACGAGGCCCGATTCAACATCGTAGTTTTGCAATTATTGAAAGTACACCAACACATTGGAAGATTCAGTACTACAATCGTGCAAATCAACCAATTGCCGATTTAGCTTTTGAATTTGAAAAATAGGTGGATATGAAATGATTGGTAAACACGTCAAAGAATTATTAACTGAAACAGAAGATACTTTTTTAATCGAAGCTGAAAATGTTGCAACGGTACTTTACACCCATCCATTAGAACATGCACTTTTAGTCCTTACAAATGTGGGATATTCAAAAATACCCGTATTAGACAGTGAGGATCATTTAGTAGGCTTACTTTCATTAGCAGATATTATGCGCGCAATTAGCGGCTTAACTGGTTTTGATATGAGTCTACTTGAAAGTTTAACGGTTGCTGATGTAATGGAAGTAAATGTCACAACCATTCATCAAAACGAAGGTCTAGAAGTCTTGTTGCGGCGTTTGGTCAATGAACCCTTTTTACCCTATGTAACAGCAGAAAATGTTTTTTTAGGCATTTATACAAGAAAAACGATACTCAAATCTGTCAATCATATGGTACATGAAATTGAAAGTAGATATTATCTAATAGAAAAAAACGAGCAGAAAAAAGCTCAATAAACAAAACCGCACATCACCGATTAATCTTTTGGCGATGTGCGGTTATTTCATTTCGTAATAATTGGTGTATTAGGAATGGTGTAGCCGTTTTGTACTAAGGCGTCAATACAAGCAGTTAAATAGGCTTGCTTAATACTAAATTGTTGGCCATTTGAAACATACATAATACTGCGAATCGCAAAATTATTATTTCCTAAGTCAACCACACCAAAAATACTTGGTGGCGTCTCAATGACTTCATGATGGACTTGAGCAAATTCTTGATTCACAGTTGCAATAATTTGTTTCATTTCCTCGATTCCTTCATTAGGATTAATTCTCACATCAACTAATACTTGCATATTTTCTCGCGATGTATTACTAATGACGGTGATATTTCGGTTCGGAACGTAATGTAGGGTACCATCCGATGATTTTAATTGTAAGGTACGTATTCCGACAGACATCACCGTTCCTTCTATCCCTAAAATTGGTAGGCGAATATAGTTCCCTACATCGATTTGTTGTTCCATAATAATAAAGGCACCTGTAATAATATCATTCATAAATCCTTGCGCACCAAGACCAATTGCAATACCAGCAATTCCGGCACCAGCAAGTAATGAACCGATTGGAAAACCTAAAACAGATAATAAACTATAAACGTAAAAAAAGCCGAGCGTATATTGAATGATATTATGCATCAATGTTTTAATGGTGTTTAAGCGATTTTCATTCATACTGTATCTTTTGACATATTGTTTATAGACACGATCAAGTAAAAAGAAACTCAAACGCTGAAGGATAAAGAATAAAAGGGTGAGTAAAACCACACCAATTGCTTTATCAACAATTGTATTAATAATATTCTCCCAATTAATATTATGCCACCAACGTTGCAAGGCATTTAATTGTTTTTCTGTTGTTTCTGCTACAGATCCATTATTCGTAGCTAACATAAAATCCCTCCTTTAAAATAATTGTATCATAACAAAGTAAAAATCAAAAGAAAGGGAAGGTGAAGAATAAAGTTTACATAATATCTTTACGATAGATGAACTCCTTTATCAACAAATATAACTTCGCCAATAATGCCACTTGAAAGGGGACTAATTAAAAAAGCACATACATTTCCGACTTCTTCAATTGTGACGCCTACATTATCCGGTGTACGATCTTCTGACAATTGTAATAGTTTTTGATAATCTTTGACACCCGTTACAGCAAGTGTTTTAATTGCACCGGCTGAAATAGCATTGACCCTGATTTTTTCAGGAGATAATTCCGCTGCGAGATAACGTACAGACGATTCTAAAGCCGCCTTGGCAATCCCCATCATATTATAATTTGGTACTGCACGCTCAGCCCCTAAGTATGTTAAGGTTACAATCCCACTATTTTCAGCAAGGATTGGTTTAGCATATTTCGTAACAGCAATGAAAGAATAACTGCTAATATCTTGCGCTAAAGCATAACCTTGACGTGAAATTTCAGTTACTTTTCCTTGTAAATCTTCTTTATTCGCATAGGCAATCGCATGAACCACACCGTGAATTTCACCTGCATAAGATTTGATTTGTTCGAAGGCAGATTGAATAGATTGATCATCAGCGACATCACACGCCACCATAAAAGGCTCTTCTCCAACTAATTTGACCAATGATTTCGCCATTCGTTCATTTTGATAAGTATATATGACTTCAGCACCTTGTTGAATCAACGCTTGAGCACAGCCCCAGGCAATGCTTTTTTTATTGGCTACACCCATAACCACAATTTTTTTACCAGTTAAAAAACTCATAATATTTCTCCTTTATTGTCATCAATTGATATTTTCATTTATGATTTCTTATTATTATCTAAATTCTTTTGATTGTCAAACTATTTTTAATTGAAATATATATATTATACCCGTGGTGCTAGTTTATTTCAAAATACAATAAAAAGCCCAAATGGACTATACTGTAAGGGATGAAACATACAGGAGGTTAGCCTAAATGAGCCACTTACACTATACCGTTAAATCTTATCATTTACAATGGAATGTACGCCAATTATGTCAAATTTGTCATCATTTCTACCAAAACTATTACTCCGATTTCTTCAAACATCGGCGTAATGTTAGTTTAGCCAAAGTTTCAGATGAATCAATTCTTGTCTTGCTTTTGTTACAGGCTGAACTAGGCATAACGTCACAGCGTCATTTCTACAGTATCTGCCACCTCTTTCCTTGTGGGCAGATACTAGAAAGAAGTCGTTTCAATCGTCGGTCAAAACAATTGATTTGGCTCGTCCAATTAATCCGGAAAGCTATGAGTGAAATGCTTCCATCTGATAAACTAGCCATTATAGATAGTTTTCCTTTGCCACTTTGCCAACCTATTCGCAATCACAGAGCTACCATTTTTAAAGGATTAGCCGATATTGGCTACAACGCCTCTAAACATCTTTGTTTCTACGGCTTCAAAGTTCATATGCTGGTGACCTTATCTGGTTATATTCTGAACTATGTTGTCACACCAGCCTCTGTACATGATATCAAGGTGGTTTATGAACTATTAGAGGGACGCAAGCAATCGATTATCCTAGGGAATTTAGGCTACCTAAGCAGTGAACTCAAGAAGGCCTTAGAACAACAAGGTTACCATCTATAGACGCCATTTCTTAAAAACATGACAGGAGCCGAAGAACATAATGATTGGAAACTGATAGCCATGAGACGAACCATTGAAACACGATTTTCTGAACTGTGTCGTCTCTTTAACATCGAACATACATTAGCTAGAAGCCTAGCCGGACTACAGTTACGAATTGAACAAATTATTCTAGCTAATAACTTACTCTATTTTGAAATGAACTAGCATCACGGGTATGAGTTTTATTTCATGTCATTTATTGTTGACAAGAGAAATTTTTGTTGGTATAGTGTTAACGACAAAACGTAATGTTTACGATTTGCGACATCTAAATCAAAACGAAAGGATTATAAATGTATATGGCAAAAAAGTCTAAAATTGCTAAAGCAAAGAAACAAATGGAAATGATTGAAAAATATGCAGACAAACTTCAAGAATTAAAAGCCATAGGAGATCGCACCGCCCTTGCTAAATTGCCAAGAGATTCAAATCCAAATCGTCTGAGGCTTCGTGATCAGACGGATGGCCGTCCAAGAGGGTATATGCGGAAGTTTGGTATGTCCCGTATTAACTTTAGAGA